>Ga0265327_10001011_pt1 | contig 39824 bp, 29 predicted proteins | sample 41621metaG_FD_202089 | JGI IMG/M metagenome (GOLD analysis project Ga0265327, IMG submission 202089) | Rhizosphere microbial communities from Carex aquatilis grown in University of Washington, Seatle, WA, United States - 4-16-21 metaG | ecosystem: Host-associated > Plants > Roots > Rhizosphere... | reverse complement strand
GCCGGGATATTACCCGAAGAAAAGCCAATGAGCTCAAGCTGACCGCGCTTAAACGTGCGCTGGACGCCAGCAGCGAAATGATCCTGATTACCGACGCCACGGGCTCCATCGACTACGCCAATCCGGCGCTATGCCTGTTCACCGGATGGACCGAGGAAGCCCTGATCGGACAAAAACCTTACATACTGGATAGCCCTAGCGCCGACCGCCAAGCCTTGTCCGAGATGCAAAGCCGGCTCCGTTGCAGCGAAGCATGGTCCGGCCGGCTCCGCGGGCGTCGCCGCTCCGATATTTCCACATCGGAGCCTATAAACGGCAACCTTGGCCCCGGCTCTACCGCTTCGGATACTTTAGAATACTGGGCAAAAACCAATATTACGCCGATTTTGACGGCAACCGGCACGCTGTTAGGCTATGTCCAAATTCAGCATGATGTCAGCAAGCAAGTCGAACAGGAAGCGGCCTTGCATATTGAAGCTGACGATACCTCCGCCCGCTTGGCCATCTCCGAGGCATTGCATCGGCCGCTGCCGTTGGAACAACGCGTCGTTCAAGTTCTGAATATTTTATTCGGTCTCAAAGCGCTCGATTTGCAGCGTAAGAGCTGCGTGTTATTGCGGTCGCAGAACGATAACTCCCTGGAGAAATTCGTTGCGCTTGACCTTAATGTAGCCGCAGCGGACGACTCCGAGTTAGTTACTGAATTGCTGGGCCCTAAACAGCGCATAGCCATCGGCGACAACTTATGCGGACACATGGTCGGGGCCAAAGACCTTACCGTGGTCAATGATTGTTGCTGTTGCGGCGATAAACAATCTCACGGCCACTACCTCCTGCCCATCGTTTCCGGCGAAGACATTCTCGGTGTATTGTTGGCTTTTACCGACGCCTACCCGGTGCAAAGCGAGTCTCGCCTTGCCCTGCTTAAGCAGGTAAGCGACATGATCGCCCTCGCATTGCTTCAACATCAAGCCAACACCTCGCTGGAGGCGGCTCGTGATGCCGCGTTGCAGGTTGCCCAAACCAAAACCGATTTTCTGGCTAATATGAGTCACGAAATTCGGACCCCAATGAACGGCGTATTGGGCATGCTGGATTTGTTGCAGGATACGCAATTGTCTCGCGAGCAATGGGATCTGATCGAGATCGCGGCAAACTCGGCGGAATCGTTGTTAACCATCATTAACGATATTTTGGACTTTTCCAAACTGGAAGCGGGCAAAATCGAGTTTGAACTGATCGAGTTTAACTTGCCGGATTTGGTCGAGGAAGTGTGCTCTTTACTGTCCAGTCGCGCCCATAGCAAGGGTCTTGAGTTAAATTGCTTTCTTCCGGCAAATTTACCGCTACGCTGGCAGGGCGATCCCACCCGCATCCGTCAAGTGCTGACCAACCTGATCGGAAACGCGGTTAAGTTTACCGAGAAAGGCGAAGTCTCGGTCAAAGTAAGTCTGTCGAAAAATGACGCCGGCGTATTGCGTTTTGAGGTGATGGATACCGGTATCGGCATTACCGCCGAAGCGCAAGCACGGTTGTTTCAGGCTTTTTCCCAAGCCGACAGCACCACCTCGCGGCGTTATGGCGGCACCGGGCTGGGCTTATCGATCAGCAAAGATTTGGTTGTGCTGATGGGGGGCAACATCGGCGTTGACAGCAGCTTGGGGCAAGGATCGAACTTTTGGTTTAACCTGCCGTTGACCCAGGTAGATAGCGACGCCCCTGTCCCGCAAGCCAACTTTGCCGACAAGCGCGCTTTGATCGTCGATGATAACGCCACCAATCGCATGATCCTGACCCATTACTTAAGCACTTGGGGCTTCACCTTAAGCGAAGTCGACAACGGGTCTGCCGCAGTTATTGAACTCGAAGCCGCCGCTTTACGCAACGAGCCTTATGATTTGTTGCTGTCGGATATGCAAATGCCGGGCATGGATGGCTTCAGCTTGGCTCATGCGATCGCCGAGAAGCCGATGATTGCCCATACGCCGCGCATTCTTTTATCTTCCGGCACTATCGGTTCGGAAGCGGAAAGACTGGCGGCCGGATTCAGCCAAAGCCTGTTGAAACCGGTACGGCAATCGCAACTTTTTGATGCGATTATCGACGCCTTGCAACATCCCACTCAAAAAACCGCGCCGACGCCCAAGATACGGGAGCCTTTACTTGATTACAGCGGCAAACGGATATTGGTGGTGGAGGATAACAAGGTCAACCAAAAAGTCATTATCGCCCAGCTCGCCAAATTCCGGATAAATCCCGACCTGACCAATAACGGACAAGCGGCGCTGGATCAGCTGGCGCTGCAGAACTACGACTTGGTGTTTATGGATTGCCAAATGCCGATTATGGACGGCTACGAAGCCACCCGCAGTTTACGCGAACAAGAAGCGGCCGCCGCCGACCAACGCCATACCCCCATTACCGCGCTCACCGCCCATGCATCGGCAGGGGAACGCGAAAAATGCCTCGCGGCGGGAATGGACGACTATCTTAGCAAGCCGTTGAATCGGGCCGACCTGGCCGTGGTTTTGGAACGCTGGCTGGGTTCCGTTCAGGACCAACCTTTAGACCCTACAAGTAGCGTTTATGGCGAGTCCCCTGACGCTGCCAGCCCTGAGCATTCGGATGCCCCCCAAGATAAGCCGGACGAACGCCCAGACAACACCGGAGATCTGCCGGGATCGGAGTCCGGGCAGTGGAATGAACAAGCCGCGCTGAAACGCCTGGATGGCGACCATGATTTACTGGTCGAAATGATCGATTTATTTCTTGAAGAGGCGCCTGTGCAGCTGGCGGAATTGGCCGCCGCGCTGGCGCGAACCGACCTTCCCGCCTTGGCCGATGCAGCCCATGCCCTAAAAGGCATGGCCGGGCATTTTTGCGCCGAAAGCTTAATCAGTCTTGCGGTAAACCTGGAACATAGCGCCCGTAAATCGGCAAACGCGGATTTCCAACTGATGACTCATGACCTGAGCCAAGCCACGGCGGCATTAGTCGAGAGTCTGCTACGAAGAAAAGAACAAATCCATGAATAGCGAATTCAATTTCAATGAACTCAAAGCGGCCGACCGCCTGCCTTCCCCGTCGGGAACCGCGCTGGCTATCATGCAGTTGGTGCAACGAAACGATGCCACCGTGCAGCAAGTGACTCAACTGGTTAAAGTCGATCCCGCGCTCAGCGGACGCATCTTGCGCTTCGCCAATTCGGCCGCTTTCGGCGCCAGACGCCCCATTGCCGACGTGCAGACGGCAATCATGATGATGGGCATGCAGACGGTGCGTAATTTCGCCTTAAGCCTTTCGTTGATCGGCAGCAACAGCAAGGGGCACTGCCCGGTGTTTGATTATGAAGCCTACTGGTCGCGTTCTTTAGCCATATCGGTATCCATCGCGGCGATTACCGCCCGAGAACTTACCGTGGTGCCGGCGGAATCGTTTACCTTGGGCTTGCTCAGCGAAATCGGCAGTCTCGCTCTGGCGACCGCTTGGTCCGAAATTTATGGAGAATGTCTGAGTACGGCAAAAGGAGAGCGGCTTCTGGTCCTGGAGCGGGAACATTTCGGTATCGATCATAACGCCTTGACGTTAATGTTGTTGGCCGACTGGGGCTTTCCGGCCGTGTTCCTGGATGCCCTGAAACTGAGCTTTGAGATAAAAGTCGCAAAACTTAACCGAACCGAGCAGTTTGCCCGACAACTTATCTTCGCCCGGCTGGTCGGCAGTTACTGTGTCGCCGATGAAGCGCTCCGCCAGCTATTGCTGCCGGATCTAATCGCGGAGGCCGACTTTCACGGCCTGGGCGAGCCCGCTCTATTGGGGTTCGTCGATGAAACCGTCGAGCTTTGGCACGAGTGGGGAAAATTGATCGACGTCAAAACCGACGTTCGTCAATCTTTATTAGAAACGGTTGAGTCCCGTGACTCGAACTTGCCTGGCTTGGACGTATTGTTGGTCGATGACGACCCAATGATTCTGGCGCGGCTTTCCAAGCAGCTTATCGCGGCCGGAAATCAGGTTGCGCTTTGCCGCAACGGCGAATCCGCGCTAAAGCATGTTATTGAGCACAAGCCGCAATTGATGATCACCGATTGGCGCATGAAGCCCATGGATGGATTGGAATTGTGCAAAGCGTTGCGGGCGTCGGATTTCGGCAAAAATATTTACCTGATTATGCTGACTTCGACCGAAGATGAGGACGCCTTGGTTGAAGCCTTCGATGCCGGTATCGACGACTATGTGACCAAGCCGGTCAGCCTGCGGGTGCTGTTGGCGCGTATGCGGGCCGGACAGCGCATCATCATGCTGCAACATGAACTGGAAAAAGAGAGCCGCGATATTCAGCGTTATAGCGCCGAGCTGGCGGTCGCCAATCGCCGGCTTAAGTCGATGGCGAATACCGACATTCTGACCGGCTTGCCCAACCGGCGCTATGCGCTGAACCGCTTGGAACAGGAAGCTGCGGCGGCGTTACGGTTCAGGCAACCTTTGAGTGTGTTAATGCTGGATTTGGACCATTTCAAATCGGTCAATGATACCTTGGGCCATGATGTCGGCGATCAGGTATTGACTCATGCCGCCCGGCTCATGCGGGAAACCGCGCGCACCAACGACATCGTCTGTCGCTTGGGTGGCGAAGAGTTTTTGGTCATCTCGCCCAACACCGACGGCTCAACAGCGTTGTCGCTGGCCGAGCGCATCCGCCACTCGATTGAAGCAAACCAGCCCCAAGGTTTGGTTTTGCCTTACCCGGTTACCGTCAGTATTGGCGTAGCGGGTTCTATGGGCGCCCAACCCAGTTGGAAAGACTTGATGAAGTGGGCGGATGACGCGTTATATCTGGTCAAGCAAGCCAACCGCAACGGCGTTAGACTGGCTTCGTCAGCTTAAGTTTTGGGCTGGGACATTCATCCTGGGCTATCGCCGCTCTCAATAGGCTTGGTTTAAGCCATTCATACTAAGATTCAAAGCGAGCCGCTGCCGTTACATTCCCTCATCAAGGGCATGTCCCGTTGCTAGATCGCGTAACCGAATGGCAATGACTCAAGCGAAAGGGTAGACTTGCCAATAATGCCGGTTTAACTTATCGTTCAGCTTTATCGATATAAACACGAGGCTATACAATGAATGTGTTAGCGGTCTACAGCATCAAAGGAGGCGTCGGCAAAACCTCAAACGCAGTTAATCTGGCCTATACAGCCTCCCGCAACGGTTACCGCACCTTGGTTTGGGATCTTGATCCTCAGGGGGCCAGCAGTTATTATTTTCGGATCAAGGCCAAGATCAAAGGCGGCAGTAAAGACTTACTCGCCGGAAAGCGCGAACTGGACGGTCTGATTAAAGGCACCGATTTCGATAACCTGGATTTATTGCCGGCCGATTTCTCGTTCAGAAATCTGGACTTGGTTTTGGACGCCAAGAAAAAGCCGACTCAGCAGCTGAAAAAACTCCTCAAGCCTCTGGCGGAACAATACGATTTCATTTTTTTGGATTGCCCGCCCAATATTTCGTTATTGTCCGAAGCCGTTTTTAAAGCCGCCGACATCCTATTGTCGCCGATAATTCCCACCACCTTGTCGTTAAGAACGCTCGAACAACTGGAAAAATTCATCATAGATAACGACTTGAATAGACTGACGCTGATCCCGTTTTTTTCGATGGCCGACCGGCGCAAAAAAATGCATCGAGACATTATGGGCAACTTGATGCAAAAGCACCCTGAAATTTTAACGACCGCCATTCCTTACGCCAGCGATATCGAACGCATGGGCCTTGAACGTATGCCGCTGGGAGGCTATATCAAGAAAAGCCCGTCTACACTTGCTTACGACGCATTGTGGCGGGAAATCCTCGGCCGCATCAACTACAAACACGAGATAGAAAATTAAAAAATAACGAAAACCTGATTAGACTAAGGCTGCAAGCAAAAAATAAACGCTCACAGCAGGGAACGCAAATGATGCCGATAGTTATGGTTAACGCAATTTTTTATGACTTATCCGTGTTTATCGTAATCATCCGTGCTCCCTTTTTGCAGGATTCATCGTGTGTTTTTATGGCTTGCGATTTGCCTGATACCTTTTCCACATCAACCTCTTGGAGTCAACCATGCCTAATAAACGATTTGTTAAGAGCAAGCCTAAATCTTCAATCACCGACGTTCCTATATTGGGGGTAAGCAAAGAGGATTTTATTGATGACTTTAAACGGTATTATGTGCATTTACTGGGCCGGGACGAAAATTTTCGTTCATCCCCGTTCTATGCTTGCGAGGCCTTGTCGTTACCTATTCGCGACCGGCTGATGGAGCGCTGGAAAAATACTTACAAAGCCTATAACAACACGGACAGTAGAAAGGTGTTTTATCTGTCCATGGAGTTTTTGATGGGCAGAACCTTAAGCAACGCCATGCTTAATCTCGGCATAACCGATGAAGCCACCCAAGCCATGCACGATTTAGGCATTGAAATCGAAGAACTGATCGACCGGGAACTCGATGCCGGATTGGGTAATGGCGGCTTGGGGCGTCTGGCCGCCTGTTTCATCGACAGTTGCGCAACCTTACAGTTGCCGGTTGTCGGTTACGGCTTACGTTATGAATACGGCATGTTTAGCCAAGCCATCGTCAACGGCGAACAAGTCGAAAAGCCGGATCATTGGCTGCGTTACGGCAATGTCTGGGAAATCGAGCGCGTGGAATACTCGCTACGCATCAAGTTCGGCGGGCATACCGAAATACAAACGGATGAACAAGGCCGGCAGCGGGTCATCTGGATCAGCGATCATGATGTATTGGCGGTTCCTCTCGATACCCCGATACCCGGTTATCGCAACAACACGGTCAATACATTGCGGCTATGGAAGTCCGCGGCTACCCAGGAGTTTAACCTGGATGAATTTAACGCGGGCGGCTATGCCGAATCGGTTGCCTCAAAAGTCACCGCGGAACACATTACCATGGTGCTGTACCCCAATGACGCCAATGAAAACGGTAAGGAATTAAGGTTGCGCCAACAGTATTTCCTGGCTTCAGCCAGTTTACAAGACGTCATTTCGCATTGGACCAGGCAGCATGGCCATGATTTTAGCAACTTCGCCCGGAAGACCTGTTTTCAATTAAACGACACCCATCCGAGCATCGCCATCGCCGAACTGATGCGCCTATTAATGGACGTGCATGGCCTGTCATGGACGGCCGCTTGGGGAATTACCCGGCAAACCATGGCTTACACCAACCATACCTTGCTGCCTGAAGCGCTGGAAAAATGGTCGGTCAAGCTCATGCAAAAGTTGCTGCCGCGATTGATGGAAATTATTTTTGAAATAAATGCCCATTTTATGTCGGAAGTCGCCGCGCACTGGCCCGGCGATAGAGCAAGGTTGAATAGAATGTCCATCATAGAGGAAGGCGCCGAGCAACAGGTGCGTATGGCTTATCTTGCCATCGTCGGCAGTTTTTCAATCAATGGCGTGGCCCAATTGCATTCTCAATTACTGCAACAAGGTTTGTTTCATGATTTTTACGAATTATGGCCGCATAAGTTTAACAATAAAACCAACGGCGTAACGCCGCGTCGTTGGCTAGCCTCTTGTAATCCGGCATTGGCCGCGTTAATCACCGAAACCATCGGGGACGGCTGGGTAACGCATCTGGATGAATTAAAAAAACTGGAGCCTTACGCTGAAGACGCCGCATTCCGAAACCGCTGGCGTGAAATAAAGCAACAGGCCAAACAGCGCCTGATCGCACATAAACAGCAGCAGGCGGATGACGGTCTTAACTTAAATCCCGAGGCATTGTTCGATATCCAGGTTAAGCGCATCCATGAATACAAGCGGCAGGTTTTAAATGTCCTGCATGTGATTCATCTTTACGACCGCATTAAACGCGGCGAGACCGAAAATTGGGTACCGCGTTGCGTATTGATTGGCGGCAAGGCGGCGCCCGGTTACGCGATGGCGAAAAGAACCATTAAACTGATTAACAACGTCGCCCAAGTGATCAACTCGGATCCCGATGTCGGCGACAAACTGATGCTGTACTTTCTGCCCGACTATCGGGTTTCGGGCATGGAAATGATCTGCCCGGCGGCCGACCTTTCCGAGCAGATTTCTACCGCGGGAAAAGAAGCATCCGGCACCGGCAATATGAAACTGATGATGAACGGGGCGCTAACTATCGGCACATTGGACGGCGCTAATATCGAAATACGGGAAGAAGTCGGCGATGAAAATTTCTTCCTGTTCGGTTTAACCGAAGAACAGATCACCGCAAGGCGCGAGCATTATGATCCTGCCGCCATCATTGATCAGGATGAAGATTTGCAACGGGTAATGAATCTGTTGGAAAGCGGTCATTTTAATCAATTCGAGCCGGGAATTTTCGACGGCCTTATCGCATCGGTTAAAAGCAAATATGACCCGTGGATGACGATTGCGGATTTTAGAAGCTATGTCGACGCCCAAAAACGTGTGGAAACCGCCTACCAGGACAAAGACCATTGGACCCGAATGAGCATATTAAATTGCGCAAACAGCGGTAAATTTTCCACAGACAGAACGATTAACGACTATAACCGGGATATTTGGAAGCTGGAACCTGTCCCTGTGCAATATGCCTGAACGAGCCGCGCCCTTCCGCCAAGCTGAGCAGGAACTGATTGCCTCGGCTAACGCGAAAAAATAAAGGCGCCGTCTGCGTTCTATTTTTGCCGGATTCAGCCGATTTGCAGGTAATACCTGCAATCAGCTTGAATTCTGCCGTTATCTTTGGTTAAAAACATAATATCTGGACAAAACCCCGCAAATTGGGCAAAATTACCGGCTGACAATGTTTTTCTAACCCTCACCGACTTTGCAAGATTAATGGCGACTATTACCGTTTTAAATGGGCCGAATTTAAACCTGTTAGGCGTTCGCGAACCCAGTCTTTACGGTCATCAAACTCTCGCCGATATTCAGCACACTCTTGAACAAAAAGCTGCCGAACTGGGGCATCGGCTTAACTTTTATCAAAACAACGCAGAACACCAGATTGTAGAACTGATACATGAGGCCTACCATGCCCATGTCGATTTCATCATCATTAATCCGGCAGCTTTTACTCATACCAGCGTCGCCATTCGCGACGCGCTGCTGGCGACCAAAATCCCCTTTATAGAGGTTCATTTATCCAACGTCTATGCGCGCGAACCTTTTAGAAAACATTCCTACTTCTCGGATATTGCCAAAGGCGTTATCTGCGGATTAGGCGCAACCGGGTACCCACTGGCCTTAGTGGCCGCTGACCAGATATTAGCCGAGAGAAACTAAAACTATGGATATTAGAAAAATTAAAAAACTCATCGAAATTATCGAGGAGTCCGACATTGCCGAACTGGAAATCAAGGAAGGTGAAGAATCCATTCGCATCAGCCGTTATTCCGCCGCGCCTGCCGCCGTCGCCTACGCGCCTGCACCGGTTGCAGCAGCCGCACCAACCGTAGCGGCAGGTCCGGCCGCTGCGGCTGCCGAGGAAAAAATGACCGGACATGTGGTCAAATCGCCGATGGTCGGCACCTTTTACCGCTCCGCATCACCCGGAACCAAAGTTTTCGCCGAAGTGGGCCAATCCGTTCAAGTCGGCGACACTTTATGCATCATCGAGGCGATGAAAATTCTTAATCAGATTGAATCGGATAAAAGCGGCACGATTACCAAAGTCTTGGTTGAAAACGCCGAACCTGTCGAATATGGCCAACCCTTATTCATCATCGAATAACACCAGGAACGGAAAGCTCATGTTCGATAAAATCGTTATCGCCAATCGAGGCGAAATAGCCCTACGCATCTTACGCGCCTGTCGTGAATTAGGCGTCAAAGTGGTTGCTGTGCATTCCGAAGCGGATCGGGAGCTAAAACACGTCCGCTTGGCCGATGAATCCGTATGTATCGGTCCTGCGGCATCCGTCGACAGTTACTTGAACATTCCCGCCATTATCAGCGCCGCCGAAGTAACCGACGCGGAAGCCATTCATCCCGGTTACGGCTTTTTGTCGGAAAATGCCGACTTTTCCGAGAAGGTCAAACAAAGCGGCTTTGTTTTTATCGGCCCCCACGCGGAAACCATACGCATGATGGGCGACAAGATTTCCGCCAAGAATGCAATGGTGGCGGCCGGAGTTCCCTGCGTTCCCGGCAACAACGACCCGCTATCTGACGACAACAAAAAAAACCTGAAATTAGCGCAGGAAATCGGCTATCCGGTTATTATTAAAGCGGCCGGCGGCGGCGGCGGTCGAGGTATGCGCACCGTGCATACCGAAGCGGCGCTGATCAATGCCATCGCGATGACCAAGGCCGAAGCCGGAACCGCTTTCGGCAACCCCACGGTCTACATGGAAAAATTCCTGGAAGATCCGCGGCACATCGAATTTCAAGTCATGGCCGATTCGCACGGCAACGCCATCCATTTAGGCGAACGCGATTGCTCGATGCAACGCCGCCATCAAAAAGTGGTTGAAGAAGCTCCCGCACCGGGCATCACCGAAGCCCAACGCAAAGCCATCGGCGAACGTTGTGCCAAAGCCTGCGTTGACATCGGCTATCTGGGCGCGGGCACGTTTGAATTTTTGTATGAAAAAGGCGAGTTTTATTTCATCGAAATGAACACCCGCGTACAGGTTGAGCATCCGGTCACCGAAATGGTGACCGGTTTTGACATCGTCAAGGAACAACTGCGTATTGCGGCCGGCGAACGTTTGTCTATTACCCAGGATCAGGTAAAAATCCAGGGACATGCCATCGAGTGCCGATTAAACGCCGAAGACCCCAGAACCTTCATGCCTTGTCCCGGCACCATCGATCAATTCCATATGCCCGGCGGCCCCGGCATTCGTTGCGAGACTCATATCTACAACGGCTATAAAGTACCGCCTTATTACGACTCGATGATCGGCAAACTGATTGCCCACGGCGAAGACCGCAAAAGCGCGATTGCCCGGATGAATACCGCATTAAGCGAGATCATCATCGACGGCATCAAAACCAATATCCCGCTACAGCACGACATTATGAATGACAGTGCGTTTGCGGCGGGCGGGCAGAATATCCATTACCTGGAAAAAAAGCTGGGGATTTATTAAGCTCGGCAGTAAGGAGGCGGATTGTACCTTTGAGTACCCGGCTCACTTATCTTGAGGGTAAATTCATATGAGAAATTACACGGCAATTGTTGAGCGATGTCAGGATACGGGGCTTTATGTAGGTTTTATTCCCGGATTCCAAGGAGCGCATACACAAGCGGAAACATTGGATGAACTCAATATAAATCTTCGGGAAGTTGTTGAAATGTTGCTTGAGGATGGTGAACCAGTATTGGAAGCCGAATTTATCGGCACCCAAAACGTTGTTGTCGCTTAAGCATGGGGCATGTGTCTGTTCTTAAGCCTCGCGAGATCGTTGCTTTGCTTGAAACCTTGGGGTTTAGTGAACTTCGGCAACGAGGTTCGCATAAAATTTTCGCCATCCCGATGGTCGCTGTACAACAGTGCCCTTTCATGCCGGACGTGATATTTCACCGGTTTTGCTTCGGCAAATTGCAAAAGATATTGGTTTAACGGTTGAGGAATTTCTTAACGCTTAAGCCGGGTAAAGTGAAAAAAGCCGCGTAGGCTAGGCTGTGCAGACCTTCGATATTCAGTGGGACGCACAGTGACCCTACGCTGCTGAACTCATCAATATTTTGAGTACAAAGTGTTTCCTGTCTTATTTGATTGGAGAATCAGCATGCTACAAGAACAAATTATTAATGAGATCAATCATATTCCCAGCGATAAGCTTAATGAGCTTTATGATTTAATTCATTATTTCCGCTTAGGTTTATTATACGAACAACAAGAACTGAATGCGAAAAAGGCCTATCCATTGCGTGGGGTAAAAATTCGTTATGAAGAGCCGTTTGAGTCTGTTGCGGAAAATGATTGGGACGTGCTGAAATGATTTTGCTGGATACCCATATTTGGATATGGTGGATTCACGGTGATGATCGGTTAACAAAAGAATATGCAGAGTTATTACAACAACATGAAAAGAAAAGCCTAGGGGTGAGCGTTATTTCTTGCTGGGAAGTGGCTAAACTAGTTGAGTATCAACGTTTAGAATTACCATGCTCAGTCAATGAATGGATAACACAAGCACTTGCTTATCCTTATATTCAGTTACTCAATTTAACCCCGCAAATTGCGGTAGAAGCAACCCAGTTACCCCAACCCTTTCATCGTGATCCCGCTGATCAAATGATCGTTGCAACCGCTCTTATTCATGATTGCCCGTTAATGACTTTAGATGGAAAAATCCGTAATTACCCACATGTCAAAACCTTGTAAACAACTAAGCTGTTTTTTTTAATAATCCACTCTATATGCCTTGGCACCAAATTTCCGTTATCACCAATGAAGACATTGCCCCCCGGCTTGCCGATTTTTTCGACAATCTCGGCGCAGTATCAGTTACTTACATGGATGCCGAAGACGAACCGGTTTACGAACCGGCTATCGGCGAAACCAAAATATGGAGCAATACCGAAGTTATTGCGCTGTATGAACTGGATGCAGAACCCGAGCTGATCAAGACTCTGGTTCACGCCCAATACAAGGCCGAACAACTGCGTAGCTGGCGGCATGAAGTGGTGGAAGATCAGGAATGGGAGCGCGCCTGGATGGAATATTACCATCCGATGAAGTTTGCCGATAAACTCTGGGTGTGTCCGACCGACCAGGAGCAATATGAGCCCGGCACGGTTTGCCTGACGCTGGATCCGGGACTCGCTTTCGGCACCGGCACCCATCCGACCACCGCGTTATGCCTGGAATGGCTGGCCGGGCACGACTTGAGCGGCAAAACCGTCATTGACTACGGCTGCGGCTCAGGGATACTGGCGGTTGCGGCGGTTTTATTAGAGGCGAAGCAAGCTCACGCGGTGGATATTGACCCGCAAGCCATAACCGCAACCCAAAGCAATGCGCTAAAGAACAAGGTGCAAGAAAAAATCGCCTGTTACCTACCCGAACAGTTTGTCCCGTTTCAAGCCGACATCGTGCTGGCCAATATTCTGGCAAAACCCTTAATCGACATGGCGGAACAGATTTCCAGCTTGGTAGCTTCCGGCGGTCAGCTGGTTTTATCCGGCATATTGCATGAACAGGCCGAATCGGTGATCAACGCTTATCGGCCCTACCTAAGCTTCAACGCGCCGGTGCAACAGGAAGACTGGATCAGGCTTGACGGCGTCAAGCTTTGATTTAACTATAAAAAAGCATCGACACGAAGATCACGACGTTTTTTCTTCGTGTCTTCATCGTGAATTAAAGGCCTTTCGCTTATTCCGCGTTTAACCGAGAATGTCGAATTACGCCATCGCTTCCTCAACTTACAAGCCAAGTCGGCTTCTGTACTTTTAAACTCATTTAACACCTATGGCTCATCCGGAAATTTATTTAAAAAAGAACGAAGACAAGCGTCTGCGTAAAGGCCATTTATGGGTTTTCAGCAATGAAGTCGACACTCAACGCTCACCGCTCGAGCAATTCAACGCAGGCGATTTGGTGCAGGTAAAAAGCAACGACGGCAAAGTCCTGGGCACCGCCTATATCAATCCTCAAGCCCTGATATGCGCAAGACTTTTATCCAGAAAGCCCAACCTGAAATGCGGCGCCAATTTCTTTAAAGAACGCTTGGCAACTGCGTTGGCGCTACGGGAAAAACTGTTCGACCAACCTTACTATCGCTTGGTTTTCGGCGAAAGCGACGGCTTGCCCGGCTTGGTGATTGATCGCTTCGGTTCGGTGTTGTCGGTACAAATCACCACCGCCGGTATCGACCAACGCAAGGAATCGCTGTTTGCCGCGCTGCACGACTTAATCAAGCCGACCGCCATTATCCTGAAAAACGATAACAGCCAACGCCAACAGGAAAGTTTAAGCCTGGACTCCGAACTGGCCTACGGCGCGCTGCCCGAACCACTGATCATTGAAGAAAACGGCGCACGCTTTAGAATCGACATTCTGGAAGGACAAAAAACCGGCTGGTTTTACGATCACCGCAGCAGCCGCGCCCACTTAGCGAATATCGCCAAGAACCAGCGAGTGCTCGATTTATTTTGCTATACCGGAGCATGGGGCATTCCTGCCGCAATGGCCGGGGCTTTAGAGGTTACTTGCGTCGACGCCTCGGAAAGTGCGCTGAGATTAGCCGAAGAAAATGCGGCGCTGAACCGGGTTCAGGATAAAATGCACTTTGTACGTAGCGATGTGTTCGAGTTTTTAAAACAGGCCCGTTTGGAAAACCGGCTTTATGACGTTATCGTACTGGATCCGCCCGCTTTAATTAAACGCAAAAAAGATTTCAAACCCGGCTACGAAGCGTATCGCCGTTTGAATCAGTTGGCGCTACAGGTGCTGTCCAAAAACGGCATATTGGTTTCGGCATCGTGTTCTCATCACCTGAGCCGCGACAACCTGCATGAAATTTTACGCTCGTCAGGACGGCACATCGATCGCCATTTGGTGTTTTTTGCGGCCGGAGGGCAAGGCCCCGACCATCCTATTGATCCGGCGGCTCCCGAGACCGAATACCTGAAAACTTTTTTTTGTGCTGTCTCTTCAAGCTTGTAAAATGTGAGGCATTTTTATGGTCGCTGCAAAAATCAAGGAGCCCTGCGTCCTTTGCGGTCAAGCGGTAGAAATCACCGGCTTTTCGTTGACCACGAATGACGGTGTGCAAAAATTTTGCTGCGCCGGCTGCCTGAGCATTTACCAATTACTGAATGGGGATAAAACCCAACCGACGATAACCCCCTTACTAACAACAAAGAAATGAGGATATAAAAATAATGAAAGCTTGTGAGTCTTGTTCCGGCCGCGTTGACATCGGCAAAAACCATCAAAAAGTCCCGGTAGTGCAAAGAGCCATTGGCATGGTCCTGGTTTACATGCCTATATTGACCCTTCCCTTTGTCTTTGCCAGCGCTTATATGACTTACTGGCACTTGCTGCTGATCGGCGCTAAAAACCTCAAGACTTACTCCGATTTCCTGCCCGATCGGGCCAGTCACCGTTACACCTTGAAAAATCAAATCACCATGAAAGGCTCGTTCAAAGCCAGCACCTCGCAATCGAAACTGTTCTGGATTTTGAACTGCACGTGGTACTGCCCTTACAGCGTCGCTTTATTTGAATGGCATGCTTATATGGTCAAGATCGTGGAAAACTGGTGGTGCCCGTTCGGTCACGATAAAAAAGAGGGCTACAGCAACGCCAAAATCGACAAATCTTTTTGGCATATTTATCCTGAAGATAATGCCAAGCTGGAACCTGAAGACCGTGACAATCCGATCTGGAATGAAGACGCCGACAAATGAGTTAACCGTTCCACGCCACCGAATACCATGGCACGCTGATGACGCCGATCGTTATGATTCACTAAGGTTTTTATTGAACACACTGCATCTTCAGCGTTCCCTTTCTCTAACTGCCGAGTAGCTCCTTCAGCTCTAACCTTCCTCATGCACATCGGCCCTTATCAACTTGAAAACAACCTGATACTAGCGCCCATGGCCGGCATCACCGACCGTCCGTTCAGAGAGCTGTGCAAACAGTTCGGCGCGGGGCTGGCGGTGTCTGAAATGGTGGCTTCCAATCCGGCTTTGCGTCAACATAAAACAACGCTGCTAAAAGCCGACCATGACGGTGAAACCGGCATTCGTTCGGTGCAGATTTTAGGCACCGATCCTCAACTAATGGCTGAGGCGGCAAAACTCAACGTCCAACGGGGCGCCCAAATTATCGATATTAATATGGGCTGTCCGGCCAAAAAAGTGTGTGCGGTGGCCGCGGGTTCCGCGCTACTCAGAGATGAAGCGCTGGTAAAACGCATACTGGAAGCGGTGGTTAACGCCGTCGATATTCCGGTCACGCTAAAAATTCGTACCGGCTGGGATTTACACAGCCGCAACGCCGTTACAATTGCCCGAATAGCCGAACATGCAGGCATTGCCGCATTAACCGTTCACGGCCGAACCCGCGCCTGTAAATTCAACGGCCGGGCCGAACATGAAACCGTGAAAAAAGTGAAACAAGCCGTCGCTATTCCGGTTATCGCCAACGGCGATATTGCAAGCCCCGAACAAGCTCAAAGGGTGCTGGCTTCTACCGGAGCGGACGCCATTATGATCGGCCGGGCCGCTCAAGGAAACCCATGGCTGTTTAGTCAAATACGTTATTTTATTAAGCACGGCAAACATCTTGAAAAGCCGACAGTTACCGATATACACAGCACACTCATGAACCATTTGGACAAACTATATAGCTTCTACGGCAATGCAAGCGGTGTTAAAATAGCAAGAAAACATATAGCTTGGTATTTTAGCCATCTTGAGCCCGCCGCTCGGGATATGCGCATCATCAATCAGGCGCAATGTCCATCCCAACAAATGGCGCTGATTCATTCGGCATTTAATCTCTTAACCCCCGACAGTGCTGCATAATAATATGAACGCCTCCCAAAAAAGCGCCGAAATCATCAACATAGACAGCAAAAAAAACGTAACCATCCTGTTATCCGCCCATGTTAAACAGACGGTAGAACAATATTTACTGCATTTGAACGGTCATGATCCGGTCGGTCTGCATGCGATGGTAATCGGCGAAGTCGAAAAACCGCTGTTGCAAGCGACGCTGGAGCATTCCGGCTACAACCAAACCAAAGCGGCCAAAGCCTTGGGCCTAAGCCGCAGCACTTTGCGCAAAAAACTGGAATTCTACGGCCTGTCCTAAGCCTCTAACAAGGCCGGTTTTAACCCTCCCTCAAACCTCCTCTTTCATTCTGAGATCTGCATGAACAAAAAAGTCACTCGCGCGCTGGTCAGCGTATCCGATAAATCCGGTATCGTGGATTTTTGCCGGGAATTGAATCAATTAGGCATCGAAATTCTGTCTACCGGCGGCACCGCTAAAATATTGGCCGAGCATAGCATTCCTGCGACTGAAGTGTCCGATTACACCGGCTTCCCGGAAATGATGGACGGCCGGGTTAAAACCTTGCACCCTAAAGTTCACGGCGGTATTTTGGCGCGTCGCGGCATCGATGACGCGGTAATGGCCGCAAACGGCATTAATGCTATCGATATGGTGGTGGTTAACCTGTACCCGTTCGAACAGACTATCGCCAACCCGGATTGCGATTTAGACACTGCGATCGAAAACATCGACATCGGCGGCCCGACCATGATCCGCGCCGCCGCCAAGAATCATGCCGATGTCGCGGTCATCGTCGATCCGGCCGATTACGCATCGCTTATCGAGCAACTGAAAAGTAATAACGGCGCATTGTCCCGGCAGACCCGCTTCAATCTAGCGCTGAAAAGCTTTGAGCACACCGCGCGTTACGATACCGCGATTGCCGGCTATCTGGGCAATATCAGTGGCGTGCAGTTTCCCGAAACCCTGAATTTGCAGTTTTATCATAACCAAACCATGCGCTACGGCGAAAACCCGCATCAAAACGCGGCCTTTTATCGGGAAAAAGCACCGGCCGGCGGCACCATTGCCGCGGCTAAGCAATTGCAAGGCAAGGAACTGTCCTATAACAACATTAGCGACGCCGATGCGGCATTGGAATGCGTTAAATCATTCGACGACCGGCCTACCTGCGTGATCGTCAAACACGCCAATCCCTGCGGCGTAGCCCAAGCCGACAGCCTGCTCGCCGCTTACGACAAAGCCTATGTAACCGATCCGACTTCGGCATTCGGCGGCATCATCGCGTTTAACCGGGAACTGGATGAAATGACCGCCGCTGAAATCGTCAAGCGTCAATTTGTCGAAGTCATTATTGCGCCCTCAATCAGCGCCGCCGCGCAAACCGCTTTGGCGGGCAAACAAAATGTTCGCGTATTGGCATGCGGCCTCTGGAATAACGCCAAGCAAACCGCGCTTGATTTCAAACGCGTCGCCGGGGGCTTGCTGGTTCAAGACAAAGACAGCGGCGAAATCGGCGCGACCGACCTTAAAATCGTCAGCAAACGCGCGCCGACCGAACAAGAAACGGCTGATTTATTGTTTGCCTGGAAAGTCGCCAAATTCGTCAAATCCAATGCCATCGTCTACTGCAAAAACGGCCAAACTATCGGCGTCGGCGCGGGCCAAATGAGCCGGGTTTATTCGGCCAAAATCGCCAGCATCAAAGCCGCCGATGCGGGCTTGGACGTTGCGGGTTCGGCGATGGCGTCGGATGCGTTTTTCCCGTTCCGTGACGGTATCGATGCCGCCGCCGAAGCGGGCATTACCGCGGTCATCCAGCCCGGCGGCTCAATGCGCGACGATGAAGTCATCGCCGCCGCCGATGAGCATAATATCGCGATGGTGTTTACCGGCATGCGTCATTTCCGGCATTAATATTTTAAAAAGCATTCACCACGAAGACACGAAGGACACGAAGAAAAACAATAGTAAAACTTCGTGCCCTTCGTGTCTGCGTGGTGAATTAATCGACTTGCGTTTCATACGTTAAGTTACGGGCGACCCATCTGTCCTTCCTACAAAATTACACGAGAAGCACCATGAAAATCCTCATCGTCGGCAGCGGCGGCCGTGAACACGCCCTGGCCTGGAAAGTTCGGCAATCGGCCAAAGTCGAAAAAGTGTTTGTCGCACCCGGCAATGCCGGCACCGCGCGGGAAGCGTCGGTTGAAAATATCGCCATTGCGGTCAGCGATATTGACGCGCTGCTGGCTTTCGCACAGAAAGAAGCTATCGATTTAACCATCATCGGTCCCGAAGTTCCTTTGGTTTTGGGTATCGTCGACCGGTTTCAGCAAGCCGGTTTGAAATGCTTTGGCCCCAGCGCCAAAGCCGCGCAACTGGAAGGTTCGAAGACTTTTTGCAAAGACTTCATGATTCGCCACCACATTCCGACCGCTGCTTTCCAGTCTTTTACCGACCAACAGCAAGCCATTGCATATATTAAGCAGCAAGGCGCGCCGATTGTGGTTAAAGCCGACGGCTTAGCCGCAGGCAAAGGCGTTATCGTCGCTCAAACCGAGCTCGAAGCCATTGCCGCGGTCGAAGACATGTTATCCGGCAACGTGTTTGGCGAAGCCGGTAATCGCGTGGTTATCGAAGAATTCCTGAGCGGAGAGGAAGCCAGCTTTATTGTGATAGCCGACGGCAAACACGCCTTGCCGATGGCGACCTCCCAAGATCATAAAGCCCGCGATAACGGCGACCAAGGCCCCAATACCGGCGGCATGGGCGCTTATTCCCCGGCTCCGGTGGTCACGGCTGAAATACATCAACGGGTTATGCGTGAGGTTATCGAACCGACCTTAAAAGGCATGGCCGAAGACGGCTTGCCTTACACCGGTTTTCTGTATGCCGGGTTGATGATCGGTAGCGATGGCTCTATTAAAGTGCTGGAATACAACTGCCGCTTCGGCGACCCTGAAACCCAGCCGATCATGATGCGCTTAAAAAGCGACCTGGTAGAGCTTTGCGAAGCCGCCTTGGCCGGCAATCTCGACCTTACCGACAGCGACTGGGACGAGCGCGCCGCCTTAGGCGTGGTTTTGGCGGCCGGCGGCTACCCCGATGCCTCTCAGAGCGGCGCAATTATCACCGGTTTACCCGATCAAGACGGCGAAGACAGCAAAGTGTTTCATGCCGCCACTAAACAAGTCGGCAACGATTTGGTTACCGCGGGTGGGCGGGTTTTATGCGCTTGTGCTTTAGGTCAGGATATTAAAGAAGCCCAAAGCAAAGCTTATGCGTTAGCTAACGGCATCCACTGGGACAATGTTTATTACCGTACCGATATTGGCTTTAAGGCGATAAAATCCTTGTAATACAGCCTTTTGCTATCGTTCCCACGCTCCGGCGTGGGAATGCAGTGAGGGACGCTCCTGCGTCCCGTACCGCTAGAGCGGTACTCCGGCATTCCCACGTCGGAGCGAGGGAACGATGTCGCTTTATTCACTTCGGAACTCTACAACTGAATTCAAAAACGCTGTACGCCGCTATCATTGCCGTTGGCGCTGCTTCAAAATCAGCTACGAGCCGCGCATGACGCGGCTTTTTAGCTTACTGACGGCTATCCGCTTTTGCCGTTAATTATTTTTCTTGGTAAGCCGCAATTTTCTCCAGTATTTCATCGACTGTTTGTTTCAACTCGGAACCCATTCTTAACAATTGGTTCGGGTATTTATCCGGCACTAGATTTAAAAACGCGTAATAGAGCGGTTTTAATCGATCCGCCAAATCGAATTGTTGCTGCCAACGATCAAACAAGTTGGTTTGGCCTTTGGCTAACAGCAGTATCAACAAATCAATAAATGCTTTTTCATCATCACTATCCTGCTGCCAGCTTTCCGCTAACAGGATCTTTTCTATGTTTTCCCGTGCTATGTCGATTTCATTGTTCCAAAGCGCGACGGTTGCCAAAGTATGTAAATAGGCGAAGCCAGGATTATCCGCAACTGCACTGAGGGCAAGGTTTAGTGCCGCCGCTTTTTTGTCTTGCTGAATCGCTTCGAAATAAAGCCAAGCCAGAGAATTTGCGGCACCGGCAACGTCTAAATCGATGGCTTGCTTGTAGCTATTTTCAGCTTTTTCGTATTGCTTGAGCTCGCTAAATAGCAAGCAGCTAATTAATTTCAGCTCCTGCGTACTGCTAGATAGTGCCCTTATCCTTTACGCAGATGATGACGGCTTAAACTAATTTTACAGATCAAGAAAGTTTCAGCTTTAGCTTACATACGCCCGCTACTTTTTGCGCCACAATACCGCCGGTCGTCAACTCAGCTAACGCGAAGCCAAAACTATATCCTAATGACAACAGCATAGGACCCTAAGCTTGCGTTTTTTCTCAGCGGCGGCTCCATTTCAGCCGGCATTGCGCTTGTTGTTCAGGCAATAGGCTGATTATTCGTTGTTTTTGATGTTTTGTTGAATCATTAAAAACGTTTAACCTAAAAAGCCGGATGAAATTCCGGGAAAAATAAAAAGGGGAACACCATGTTTAACAGCACCACCTTGGAAGTCGCTATCGGCCTCATCTTTTGCTACTCTTCCGTAGCATTTATCGTCAGCTCGATCAACGAAGCCATTGCCTCATTCCTTAAGCTACGTTCCGGCTCGTTGCTTGACGGCGTCAAATCCTTGCTCAACGACCCTAATTTCGAGGGACTGGCACTCAATGTCTACAATCACGCTTTGGTTTGTCACCAAGACTCAGGAAATGCCAAAAGCCAGCAAGATATCATAAATCCACCCTCTTATATCGATCCTAAGCATTTTGCTATCGCCCTTATCGACAACATTCAAACCATACCCGGCGATTTCGTACAGCTGGGCAAGGACATCGATACGTTGCAAAACCCTCAGTTAAAACAGCTGTTGCAAAGCATCTACGGAAGAGCCTCAGGACAAATCGAAAACGTTCATGCCGAGGTGGCGGCATGGTTTGATGCCGGAATGGATCGCTTATCGGGCAACTATAAACGCCACTCACAAGTCTATTGCTTCATCATCGCCTTGGTCATTGCCGTCCTGTTCAATGTCGATAGTTTCTATCTATTCAAAACGCTTTGGCTACACCCCACGCTTGCAAGCGGGATTAGCGTCTCCGCTCAATGGACAGAAGAAACATGGAAACAGTTCCAATCCTTACCTGTCGGCTGGGAAAACGGCGCATCGTTTAAAGGTTTTACCAAAGTAGTGGGTTGGTTAGTCACTGCAGCGGCAACACTTTTCGGCGCGCCGTTCTGGTTCGACCTCTTACAGAAGCTGGTTAACCTGCGCGGCACCGGCAATAAACCGGTATTGGACGGAAAACAGGCTTCTTAACAAAAAATTAGACAGCTAAGTTTTAATTAGCTCAAAAACAATGCCTTTCATTAAAAGTTAACTTAAAAGGTAAACAATGATGCCTTATACAAAAATAATGCGCACAGCGGTCTTGGCATGGGCTCTAGGCTTGAGTCTTACGGCTTATGCGGACGGTCAGCCGGGAAAATTCGACTATTACCTACTGACGCTTTCCTGGTCGCCGGAGTATTGCGCGAAAGCGAAGAGCAACACTATCCAGTGCAAGGCGGGCGGGCATTACGGCTTTGTCGTGCATGGCTTATGGCCGCAGTATAACAAAGGCTACCCCGATTCCTGCTCGACGACGCCCGACGTTCCCGACGCATTAGTGCAAAAAATGCTTCCTATTATGCCCAGCGCCGGCCTGATCCGGCATGAATGGGAAAAGCACGGCACCTGTAGCGGCAAAGACGTCGACGGGTATTTCGACCTGATCAATACCACTTTCCGGTCGATCAAAATCCCCGCCGCTTTTGTTAATCCTCGTAGTCAGGTCAATACTTCGGCGGCCAAAATCCGCCAACAGTTTCTTGACTCGAATCCAAACCTGCAAATGGCTGTGGCTTGCCAAGGCGCCTATTTGCAAGAAGTTCGTCTTTGTTTCGACAAAGCAATGCATGCGACCGCTTGCAGTTCCGAGGTTAGGGACCATTGCCTTGCTTCATCTGTAATTATGCGCCCGACCCGATAAGCCTTAAAAAAAGGAAAACGATATGAAAGCGAAAAAAATAATGATCATCCGCCATGCCGAAAAGCCGGCTGAATCCGGTGCGCCATTCGGAGTGGACATTAACGGTAAGCAAAACCCGGAATCGTTGATTCCTTTAGGCTGGCAAAGAGCCGGAGCGCTGGCGACGTTATTCGCTCCGCTCGACGGAAAACTGCAACAGCCCGGCCTTGCCATCCCTGAATTTCTTTACGCCTCCGGAGTCGGCAAGCACAGCAACAGCTTGCGCCCGCAGGAGACTATTACGCCATTGGCCGAAAAACTCGGCATTAAGATCAATGAACATTACACGAAACAAGATGAAGAAGACATGATCAAGGATGCCCTCGGATGCGACGGCATTGTACTTATTGCCTGGCAGCATCAGGATATTCCCGGAATCGCCAACCTGATTCTAAAAAACAGCACTACCGCACCGCAAACATGGCCCGGAGACCGCTTCGATGTGGTATGGGTTTTCGATCGTCATGATGACGTTTATGTCTTCAGCCAAATCCCCCAGCAATTATTGGCGGGAGACGGCAATAGCGGTATTTCGTCCAGCTAAAGTCATTTCCCGCCGCCTAGGAGGCTGTCGGACTTATAGCCATAACTGATTGATAGCTAATGATTTTGTTAAATGAGTGCAAGCAGCTTAATCCGTATTTATCAATTAGTTGCAGTATGAAGTCGGACAGACTCCTAGGAAGCATGCCGGAATCGATTAAGCTCAAAATCGAAAAACAAAAAGACGCTTACTATTTTTTATCGCCCTTGCCATGTCCCGATAATAAAGTTATTTAGGCAAATTACCCGCCCACAAAGCTCAAATATAAAGCGAAGCCATGCGCCGCCAATAATAGCCTCTATGCGCCCTGTCGTCCCAAATCGAAAACTGATGGTTAATGCCCTTTTGCGACAAGATTGAGCTTAGCTGTTGATTGTTTTCTAAAAACGGATCTTCCCGTCCGATCACCAGGGTAATATCCATGTCTCTTAATTTATTTAAGCGTGAGGAGCATTCCAGATTCGGTAGAAAATGGTTAGGGGTATGAAAATAAATATCTTCATTGTAAAAGCCGTCGAAAAGATCGTTAAAACTTTCTACGCTCAAGGTCAAATCGTAACGACCTGAAAAGGCAACCAGCTTTTTAAAAAAATGGGGGTAGCGAAACGCAATATTGGCGGCATGAAATGCGCCAAGGCTGACCCCGTGAGAAATCACGCAATCATGCGGATTCTTGCTGTTCATGAAGGGCAGCACTTCGTTCAAAATGTATTCTTCAAAATCGACATGGCGCCGAATACGTCCTGAAGGATGCGCCCAGCCGCAATAAAAACTTTCGGCATCGACACTGTCGACACAGTAAAGCTGTAGCCAGCCTTGTTCTATCTTGTGCTTTAAAGAGTCGACGATGCCTAAATTTTCATACTCGTAAAACCGTCCCAAGCGCGAAGGAAACACCAGGACTTTGGCCCCCGAATGGCCAAATACCAGCAGTTCCATATCACGCTGCAAGCGATTGCTCCACCACTTGTGATATTCGCGGTTCATTTAAATCTCCTAATCGATATGGGTTAAATTATTGTCTGAGAGAGGCAAAAAAAGCATCGAGTTCGTTAATAAGCTCGAATTCCTGCTGTACCTGATTTGGGTAGTCGTGATGTCCGGCATCCAGGATGAACAGTTGTTTCGGTCCGGGTAAAGCGTTGTAGATCGCAAACTGTCCGGGCGGAGCGACGCAAGGATCGAATTTTGCGCAGGCGCAATGCATGGGTAGCGTAATTCGCTTCGCCGCCAAGGCCGCATCGTAATAAGGTAAAACTTTAAGCGTCATTTTTTTATGGCTGCAATAAAAGCGCTGAACGCTCTGTGCGCTGCCCTGAGTCGCAAGCCTTAAGCGCAAGGGCTGATGACCGAACGTGGGCACATTCAAATGCGCTTTGCCGATACGGGATTCCCAGGCCAGCGCCAAAGCGCCGATGCCGCCGCCGAAACTAATGCCCAGATAGCCCAAATGTCCGGCCAGCATCGGAAACAAAGACAGCATGGCGCTGACGGCCAGCCACAGGTCCTCGACACAGCCGCCCAAAATATAGCGGTCTTTTCGATCAATATCGTGCAGCACATGCCAACAAGGTTCTGAAGAAATCGGAGGGCGGGCGCTGAGCGCCAAGCCGCGAAAACAAGGAAACAACAACGCCGCATCCTTAAAGGGTAAGTGGTAGTCGGGTTCATTGCGCCCGCCATAACCGTGCCCGACAATAAAACCGCGTTTAATCACCCCGGAAGTCGGCAGCAATAACCAGCCTCGGATAGGGAAATTATCGGTTGAGGTATAAGCAATAGCAAAGACGCGCCAGCCCGGTTTGTCTGCATTGATGATTTTTATCTGCGGCTTGGGATCAACGGTGAGTGCGCGTTGATAGCGTTTTTGCCAAAAACAGGCAAAATCTTGGGGTTCTTTCGGCGCTTGTACCGCTAATAATCGGTCTAGCGAATAGCCATAGCTAGGATCGAAATTGTATTTAATGGTATTCACTGTTTTTTGCGTCGTCTGAAATTAATGCCCACTCCTTAAAAGCACGGCGTTTTATAACACAGTCATTATTACAGGATTATTTACTTTGAGTCGCGGCCATTAGCCGGAGGAACGCGGTTAAAATCGAATGCCTGCTGTAAATCATTGGCCTTGGCGTCCCGGTCGCTGAGCGGAGCTAGGCCGAAGCGGGTTTCAATCAGCTTCAAAATCGAGGTGGTGTCGTAAACCGTGTGGTCCACGTAGCCCTTCTTCGCGAACGGCGACACAATAATCGCCGGAATACGGGTGCCGGGACCCCAGCGGTCGATTTCGGGCGGCGCGACATGATCCCAAAATCCGCCGTATTCGTCGTAAGTAATGATGATCGCGGCGCCGGGCCAAATCGGGCTGTTGCGAATGGCGTCAACGATCTCTTTAACCTCGCGGTCGGCTTCGAAGACAGTGGAATAACCCGGATGCTGGTTTTTGACGCCCGCCGGTTTAAAAAAAGCCACTTGAGGAAATTCGCCTTTCAGGTCGGAAAATAGTTTATGTTTATCCAATAAATGCTCGCTTCGCGCCTGACTTCCCGGTGCATAGTTGGCGTAATAAACAAAGGGCTGATGATGGTACTGGAAATTATCCTCGGTGTTGCGCTCGGCCATCGCGTTGTCCCAGCCTCCGGCATACCAAGCCCAGGAAATCTTTTTTGCCGACAGCCGGTCGCCGATAGTCGCCTGATACTGAGGCGGCAGGCGATTTTCCCGATGGCCGGCATCGAAAGGCGGAAAATGCGGCTGGATGGTGCCGACCGCGAAACCGTCCGCAGTGATGCTCGGGTCGCTGATCGGCTTGCCGGTGGCGGTATCGTTTTTCCACTGGCGGAGTTTGGCAGGGGCGTTTTTAAATTCCGGCGTGCAAGCGCAAATCAGCCATTGATGATTCAGGAACGAACCGCCAAACGCCGCCTGAAAAAAATTATCGGCCAAAGTGAATTCCTTGGCATAGCGCCATAGCGCAGTCCCGGACAGATCATAATAGCCCATCGTCAAGCCTCCGGCCGAAGACAGTTGGGCAAAGCGATCATTGCGGCCGCCATTAATCTGCATCTGATGGATGAAAAAGCGGTGAGTGAGATCGGGATGTTTCCGATCGGGCTTTACGTAACGGGCGATATCGAACGGGCCATTGATAAGATTGGTCGGGAAACGCTTGTCGAAGCCGGCCTTATCCCGTACCGGCGGCAAGGCTTTGTAAGGTCGCCCGTTTTCATCCAACTGAGGCGGTGCATGTTTGGCATCGGTAAGACCGTTAGCGCCCGGAAACAAGCCGAACAGACTGTCGAAGCTGCGGTTTTCAAGGTAAATGACGACAATATGCTCGATACGGTCCAGTCCTGCCGGTTCAGCTTGACCTGCGGCAGGCAGCAATACGGTTAATGCCAGAACCGCGGCGGCGCGAAAGATTGTCATGTTTTTAGATCCCGAGGTTGAAGCCGTGCCTATTATTAGGCAACTCGCAATAGATACACCAGCAATTCGGTAACAATGGAACGCCAACGCGGATAAACTATTCTTGACAGCAAGGCGATGCCTTCCATGCCTCCGGCATTTGCCATGCCTTCACCCAGCCGGCAAGTTCGGAGGCGGGCATGGGCTTGGCAATACCGTAACCTTGCGCCAAGTAACAGCCCATATGCAACAGTGCAATACCGTGCTCAAGCGATTCCACGCCCTCGGCGATGACCTGTCGCCGGAACGATTCGGCCAAGCCGATAACGCCTTGCACAATCGCTAAATCGTCTTCGTCTTCGAGCATATCGCGGACAAAAGTCTGGTCGATTTTTAATGTTTCTACCGACAGATGTTTGAGGTAACTCAATGAGGAATAGCCGGTGCCGAAATCGTCCAGCGCAAATTGTACGCCTAAGGCTTGACAGTCTTTAATCACTTGAGAGGTCAGCGATAGATCGGATAACGCTTGGGTTTCCAGTATCTCCAGTTCGAAATAGGCCGGTTTGATAGTCGGGTGGCGTTCAAAGGCGTAATAAAGTTGCAGCACAAAATCGTCGGCTTGCAGCGATCGGGCGGTGATGTTGACGCTGATTTGGAGTTGCAGTCCCAAACCTTGCCAGATTTCCATGTGCTGCAAGGCTTTGTCGATAACCCAGGCATCGAGTTTGGTCGCAGCCTCATGATTTTCAAGCAACGGCAGAAAAGCGCAGGGCATCAGCAGGCCGCGTTCAGGGTGGCGCCAGCGTATCAACGCTTCCGCACCGAATACCGCGCCTTGCCGCATATCGACTTTAGGTTGGAAAAAAAGTTCGAATTCTTCGTTGACAAAGGCTTGGTCAATACGGTTTAAAGCTTCGCGATGGGCATGAAGCTGACGATCCAGCTCCAGGTTATAAATATGAAAACAGTTTTTTCCTTCTTGTTTGGCCTGATACATGGCCTGATCGGCATGCCGTAACAGGGTATCCGGGTCGGTGTCATCTTCGGGGTAAATACTGATGCCGATACTGGCCGATACGCAAACAGCCTGACTCTGCAACATAACCGGCTCACTGATGACTTGCAGCAAACGGTGCAAGGTTATTTCGCAATCTTCAACCTTTTCCAATCCCAACAGCAAAAATACAAACTCATCGCCGCCTAAACGGGCGATGGTATCGCCTTCGCGCAAGGCATTTTTGATGCGCCGGGCAATTTCAATCAGAAGCTGGTCGCCCGCTTCATGACCCAATTTATCGTTAACCGGTTTAAAACTGTCCAGATCAAGATAACCGACCGCCATTAAGCAATTATCACGTTTGGTTTGGGCGAATGCCAAACGCATGCGATCGGCTAATAAAATCCGGTTGGGTACGCCGGTCAGGGGGTCGTAGTGGGCAATGAGTTCCAATTTTCGTTCATGCTCTTTAAGCTGGGTAATGTCCGAAGAGGTGCCGATGTAATGGGTGATTTTTCCCTGCTTGTCGGTGACCGCCGAAATGGTCAGCCACTCGGCAAATATCTCGCCGCCTTTTTTGCGGTTCCACACTTCTCCGCGCCAGTAACCCTGCCGATTGATCGATTGCCACATGGTCTGGTAAAAATCGGCATCGTGCAGCCCGGACTTGAGCAGGCTTGGTTTTTTCCCCAGCGCTTCGTCTCGCGAGTATTCGGTGATACTGCTGAACGCCGGATTGACGTCGACAATAGTGCGCTGGGCATCGGTAATGAGAATGCCTTCCTGAGTGCTGGCAAAAACGCTGGCGGCCATGTGCTGTGCCGCTTCACTCTTTTTTCGGTGGTTGATTTCGCGCCGTAGTCGTAGATTCCAGCCGGCAATAAGCGTTAGCAACAGTAACGCCGCGATGGCATAAAGCAGAACGGTCCGCGTTTTTACCCCGGATTCGTATTTCAAACTCATCCATCGATTCTGGATGGCCTCCTTTTCAGACTGCGGGATGTCGGCCAGCGCTTTGGTCAGCAGACCGGCCAACTCGGGATTCGCCTTCGTCGCGGCCATGCGATGCAGGCTTTTATAATTGGTGTCGCCGGAAAAGCTGAGGTTAAGCATGCCTTCCCGTTTAACCGCATAATTTGCCGAAGCGGCATCGCCAATATAGGCGCTGACCTCGCCGCGGCTGAGCAGAGTCAAGGCTTCATGTACATTGGCGACGGGAACCAGCCTAATTTCAGGATGATCATGCATCAACAATTCCTGCATGAAATAGCTCTTTTCCACGGTCACCCGCTTACCGTTCAGGCGTTCCAGACTGCCGATAAAACCGTTGTTGCTATCGCCGATAATGATAGCCGGGGCGTTCAGATAGGCGTCGGTGAAGATTAAATAGCGCTCGCGTTCGGGGGTCTGATTGGCGTTGGAAAGCATATCCAGGTCGCCGCGTTGCGCCATTTCAATAATTTCAGCCCAGGATTTATTCTTCACGATGTCGAATTTCACGCCCAATCGCTGCTCGACCAAGGCCATATAGTCGGCGCTCAGGCCGAGGTAATTGCCCTTGGCGTCAATCCATTCGTAGGGGGCAAAATCCCGGTCAATGCCTACGCGAACAACCGGATGCGCTTGCAGCCAGGCATTTTCCTCCGGGCTGAAATTCAGCTTGCCGGGCTTTATCGGCTGGTAAATAAAACCCTCCAGATGGTCGGTCGAACCGATCAAGCCCAGTTGCCGGTAAGCCTCGGCAATACGGTGAAAGCGTTTGATATCGGTGTGACCGATGGGGACGGTCTCCGGCAAGATCATCTTTTGCGTTTCCTGCGCCTCAAAACGCAAGTGTTCGGCGGAAAGCCGGTGCTTGGGATTGTATTTCTCAAGGATAATTCGGATCAGTTCGTCCTGATGTTTGAGCGCGTAATCCCAACCTTTGAGCGAGGCGCGCAGGAACCGTTGAACTCTTTCCGGATGCCGGTTTATCTCCTGCTCCGTGGTGAACAGATTATCGCTCAGAAAATCCACCCCATAACTTCTGGGATCAATGATATTGATTTCGATGCCGCGCGTTTTGAAGTAATCAACTTGGTCGGTTAAATAGCCAATCAAAACATCGGTTTTTCCGCTAATCAGGTCGTCGGGATTAAAGGAGTTTTGCAAATGGGTGAAAGCGGCGGTAGAAACGCCGGTTTCATAAAGCATCGCAAGCAACGGCGCATTGTCGTAAGTGTCTTCCATGACCCGCTTGCCCTTTAGCTCGTAAGGACTGACGATGCCGGACGCCTTTAAGCTAAGATACACCAGCGGACTGTGCTGAAAAATGGACGCCAAAACCACTACCGGCTTGCCGTCAAGCCGCTGTTCCAGCAAGCTGGTATCGGCTACGCCGTATTGGGATTCATCTTTTAGAACCTGCTCAATGTTACTGATGCCGGGAGTGCGTTCATGAAGCGTAACATCCAGCTGTTCTTCCGCATAAAAGCCTTTTTCTTTGGCCGCATAGTAACCGGCAAACTGGAAAGAATGTAACCACTTGAGTTGTATAGAGACCTTTTCGACAGGCTGTGCGGGTGCCGCCGACAAAAGAGAGGAACAAAGTGCCAGACCTAATAAAGTAAACAGCCGGAACAAGGGCATAAGCATCAGTATGGGAAAATGTGTGATTTTAGCATTTTGCTATCAAATAGTACGCTTGTCATTTAATGCTTACATTTTTTCTAACGACTAAATTTTGATTTTGAAGCAAATGCACCTATAGTTGCCTAACAAAAATCATTAATCCTTTAGAGAGTACACTATGCAACATTTTCGTCTTTCTTTTATCGTCACTGCCGTTTGTTTGGCGGCCGCATTTTATTGGGGTGGAATATCGTCGCCGCAGGCCTTTTATTCGGGCGGAATGATGGGCGTATTTATCGCCGTCATCCTGGGTGTTCTTGAAGTCAGCTTATCCTTTGATAATGCGGTCGTTAACGCAGCAATTTTAAAGCGGATGGATGAGCGCTGGCAGAAATATTTTTTAACCTGGGGGATTTTGATTGCCGTTTTCGGTATGCGTTTGTTGTTTCCTATCGTGATCGTTTCGGCGGCGACCGGCATCGATTTTATGGGCGTCACCGAAATGGCGTTAAACGATACCGCGACTTATGCCGAACACTTAGAAGCCTCGCATGTGCAAATTGCGGCATTCGGCGGCATGTTTTTGCTGATGGTGTTTTATTCGTTCATCTTCGATGAAACCAAGGAGCTGCATTGGCTGGGCTATATCGAAGAGAAAATGGCTTCATTCGGTAAGCTTGAAGCGATTGAAATTATTATGGCCTTAGGCCCGTTGCTGATTATCCAAAACTATCTGCCTCAGGAAATCCGCTTGGACGCGCTGGTGGCCGGTGTGACCGGAGTGATTTTATTCGTTATCGTGGATAGCTTGGCGGCCTTGTTCGAGCATGAGGAAGAAGGCGAAGAAGTCGTCGCGGTGCTCAAAAAAAGCGGCATCATGAGTTTTATTTATCTTGAAGTGTTGGACGCCTCGTTTTCATTTGACGGCGTGATCGGCGCGTTTGCAATTACTCAGGATGTGGTCATTATCATGCTGGGTTTGGCTATCGGTGCAATGTTTGTGCGAAGCCTGACGGTTTATCTGGTGCGGAAGGGCACCTTGGATGAATATGTATTTTTGGAGCACGGCGCGCATTATGCGATCGGGGTGCTGGCGGGTATCATGCTGGTCAGTATGACCCATGATATTCCTGAAGTTATTACCGGTTTGACTGGAGCTATATTAATAGCATTATCGGTATTTTCGTCAATCCGTTACCGGAAACGGATGGCTTGATTTCCGGTTTCCTGCCGCTGCTCGTTGGCTGAGCCAAGTCGAAGCCAACGAGAAGCGGCGGCTTTGTTAAATCTACGCGCGTTTAAGCGATTGACCGATCCTACAATTTCACCAATTGAACGGGCTTTTCGCGTCATCTTGTCGTAAAAATCTCTCCGGCGGGAACTTTTCGATTTCATGTTTGGCAAAGAGCCTAAGCTATCGGCTAGCTCATTCCAGAGCTAGCCGATGGAGGCTTTCATTTGGCTGTTCGATGTGTCGGCTCATCATGCCGGTAAAGATCATTCAGCGGCATCCAACACAAGGGGTTATCAACGCATATGCTATTTCGATGCTTTATTCGAGAGCAATGCGGCGTCAGTAATCGCAAGCCTGACAGCGTTTAATAAGATATTGGGGCGAAACGGTGGCGTGGTTTCCCCTCTGTTTTACAATGTTGCGCAGTATAGAGAAAATTACTCTCCACGTTTTGCTGGAAAACGGGTAGAATCAATAAGAAAGGGATATAATCGAATGGTGCCGAGGAGAGGACTTGAACCTCCACGGGGTTGCCCCCACCAGCACCTGAAGCTGGCGTGTCTACCAATTTCACCACCTCGGCAGAGGCTAGCTGTAAAAGCTAAAGTGAGCGCGCACTATACCCACCCTCTCTGATTTTGTCAATTAAGCATAAAGTTTTTTATCTAAACTAGAATGATTTTCAAGTTAGGAGCGCTAACCTTAACTTGAGCCAACGGAGAATAGTTTTTACTTAAGCCCAAAAACTTTTCTCTTTCAATCCTAATCGATATACTAAGCCTATACATTTAACACGGGTTTATGGTATCCCATTTCCTTTATTTGATTATTTATAATGACATTGAAGTCTAAAAAAAACGTTGATTTTAGTTCAACAAAAGATCCATATGCTCAGCGCGAAGCTGAGAAATATGAGAATCCTATTCCCAGCCGCGAATTGATCCTTCAATTCATCGAGCATGCTGGCAAGCCCTTGTGCCGTGAAGAAATTGCCGCCGCTTTCTCCCTTGAAAGCGAAGACCAACTGGAAGCTTTGCGTCGCCGTTTACGGGCCATGGAAAGAGACGGGCAATTATTATTCAACCGGGGCAAGAAATATTGTCTGGTTAATAACGAAGATTTAATCGCGGGACGCATTATCGGCCATGCCGACGGTTTTGGTTTTCTTAAACCGGATGACGGCTCGGATGACTTGTTCTTGTCGCCACGGGAAATGAATCCCTTGCTGCACAACGACCGGGCCTTAGTGCGTGTTGCCGGGGTCGATAAAAAAGGCCGCCGGGAAGGCGCTGTCGTTGAAATTCTGCAAAGAAATACTCACCACGTAGTCGGGCGGCTGTATAAAGAAGATGGCTTTACCTATGTGGTGCCTGACAATAAAAATATAGCCCAAACTATCCTGCTGCAAAAAGGCGGCGCCGGCAAGGCTAAGCAAGGACAGATCGTTGTTGCGGAAATTGTTGAACAACCGACCAAGCTTCGCCAACCTATCGGCCGGGTCACCGAAGTCATGGGCGAACATATGGCGCCGGGAATGGAAATCGAAATGGCGATTCGTTCCCATGAGCTGCCTAATCAATGGCCCGATGAGTTACTGGAAGAAATTAAACCGCTTAAAAACGAAGTACCCGAATCGGCCAAAGAAAACCGGACCGATTTGCGCAAAACTCCGTTAGTCACCATTGACGGCGAGGATGCGCGCGATTTCGACGATGCCGTTTATTGCCAAAAAACGCCAAAAGGCTGGAAGCTGCTGGTTGCGATTGCCGATGTGTCGCATTATGTGCAAATTAATTCGGAATTGGACAAAGAAGCGCAAAAGCGCAGCACCTCCGTCTATTTTCCGGAACGGGTCATACCGATGTTGCCGGAGATTTTATCCAATGGCTTATGTTCGTTAAATCCCCAAGTAGACCGCTTATGCATGGTGTGCGAGCTGTTAATTAACGAACAGGGCCAAGTTACCCGGTCGCGCTTCTTCGATGCGGTGATGAGTTCTCATGCCAGACTGACTTACACCGAAGTTGCAAAGATGCTTGTCGATGGCGATCAGCTTCTAGCCGACAAATATAAGGCCCTGATGCCGCATTTGCAGGAGCTATACGCGCTTTACAAGGTGATGCGGGTAAGCCGTGAGCAACGCGGCGCGATGGATTTCGACACCCAGGAAACCCGGATTATTTTCGGCGCGGAACGTAAAATCGAAAAAATAGTGCCGGTAGTGCGCAACGATGCGCACAAATTGATTGAAGAGTTCATGATCACCGCGAACATGGCGGCGGCGCGATTTTTAAACAATAAAAAAATGCCCAAGCTGCTGCGGATACACGACGGTCCGAGCGCCGACAAGCTGCTTAACCTGAAAACCTTTCTTGGCGAGCTAGGCTTGAGCTTAGGCGGCGGCGCTAAACCGACGCCGTTGGATTACATGCAGCTGATCGAGTCGATCAAAAACAGACCCGATGCGCATTTGATCCAGACCGTACTGTTGCGCTCGATGTCGCAAGCCGTCTATAGCCCCGAATTAAAAGGCCATTTCGGTCTGGCCTTGGAAGCTTACGCTCATTTCACCTCGCCTATCCGACGTTATCCCGATTTGCTGGTGCATCGTGCGATCAGGCATTGCTTGCAGAGCAAGCCGGTGGAAAGCTTTTTCTACGGTGTCCCCGATATGGTCATTTTGGGCGAGCAATGTTCGGCCCATGAGCGGCGCGCCGATGACGCGACGCGCGATGTTGTCAGCTGGCTCAAATGCGAATATATGATGGACAAGGTCGGCGAAGAATTCCCCGGCATTATTTCAGCGGTGACTTCGTTCGGTTTTTTTGTCGAGCTTGCCGAAATTTATGTTGAAGGCTTGGTCCATATCAGTAACTTGGCGCAGGATTATTTCCATTTCGACGCCACCAGCCATCAATTAAGAGGCGAGCGGAGCGGCATCAATTATCGCTTGGGGGACAGCGTCAAGGTCAGGGTCGCCCGTGTCGATCTGGACGAAAAGAAGATTGATTTTGACTTGGCGCTAAAACAAACCGCGATAACCAAGGCCAAAAAAAGACGCCGGAAAAAATGACCGGCTTCCGCTTGCCTGATTATTCCAAGCCGGAGCTTGCGTCCGGCCGCAGTAACTTGTCAGTCTAAGCACCCTGAACAGAGGCGCGATACTTCAATTAGGCGGAAAATACGAATCTTCGGACTATTGCTGAACCTGCAAAAATCACAGTCTTCCACACTCCGCACTTATACCCACACCGGGTAAGCACTCAGGATTTAAACTTATCCACCAATCCGGTAACCCTGTCGATTTTTTGCCGAACTGTCGCGCTAAACACGGCTTTATCGGCAACCAGTTTGAGCATTTTCTTGGCTCGGGTAATTGCGGTATACAGTAACTCCTTGGTTAACACGGGGTTGACGATCTCGGGCAGAACGATTAAGACTTCTTCAAATTCAGAGCCCTGGCTTTTATGGATGGTCATTGCAAAAACGGTTTCGCAATGCGGTACGCGGGCAGGCAGGTATTTTTTGACAGTGCCGTCAGGGCGTTGAAAAAATACCATCAACTTCTCTTGAGAAGCCTGTGCCGACGCTTCGGCTACAGGCTCTCCCGAACCAGAGCCGTCCGGCATGCAAATGCCGATGTCGCCGTTATAAAGATGCAACGCCGGGTTGTTCTGCGTGACCATGACCGGCCGTCCCGAATACCATAGTCCGGATAAATCGATCCGCTTTTGTTCGGCCAGTTTTTGCTCAACCCGGTAATTAATATCGGCCACGCTGTTTTTGCCCTGCCGGTTCGAGCACAGCACCTGAAAACGGCTAAAGGCCTGATAAATCGGCTCGAACGCCGCATCGGCTTTAATCAACTGCAAGTAATCCGCTTGCCGGGTGGCGATATAGTCGATTAAATCGGTATCGAGACATTGCACGGCTTCATCTTCGCTATCGCTTAAAATTTGCCACGCACGCTCATCCTGCCGGAGGTTGACCGCTTCGGCCAAGTCTTTGATTGCGCCGCCGAAACGATGCGATTTAGTTAAGGTATAAACGTTGTTCTGCAAGCTTTCGGCGCAAGCCAAGTCGGCTAATACCGCGCCGGATTCCACCGACGCCAACTGATCTTTATCGCCCAGCAAGATCAAACGCGCACCGGGCTTTAGCGCATCAAGCAGCTTGCTCATCAAGGCCAGATCGACCATCGACGCTTCGTCCACAACAACCAAATCGTAAACCAACGGTTTATCCGCATGATGCCTGAAGTACGGGGAAGGCGGCATGGCTCCCAATAAACGATGCAAAGTGGTGACGGTTTCCGGGATGCGCTTTTTTATCGCTTCGGAACACGGCAGCTGCGCTTTGCTGGAGCCTATCGATTCCTGAAGCCGCATCGCGGCCTTTCCGGTCGGCGCCGCCAACGCAATAACCAAAGGTTGTGGTTCGGCCAATTCCTGCAACAGCGCCAAAATTTTAACGACGGTAAAGGTTTTGCCGGTTCCCGGACCGCCGGTAATAATGCAGAACGGCTGCCGGGCCGCCATTTTTGCGGCTTCGCGCTGGCCGTCGATTTCGGCTTGCGCAGGGCCGAAATAAAAATCCAACAGCGCGTCGAGACTTTCAACCGGGTTTTCGCTTCGGGCCATAATTTTGAGCTGCGTCGCCAGCCGGTTTTCATAACTCCAGTAACGGTGCAGATACAAACGGTCTTGTTCAATTACCAGAGGCAAAGTATCGGCCCGATCGCCGGGATTGGCTCCGGCCAATCCGGAAGCCAGCAACAAAGCTTGTGCTTTAGCGTCGATTCGAATGCAGCTGTGGCCTTGGCTTTGCTCATAAGACACGGTCATCAGGAGGGCTTCAAACTCCTGTTTTTGGCTCGGGCCGAAGTCGGTGCGCAGACTCAGGAATCGGGCAAAAGCTAGGTCCAGGCGGCTGAATGCTCTTGCTTCGTCTCTCATTGTTCGCCCCCAAACAACGCCGCCAACGCTTCAACCCGCGCCAAGTCGGGCCGGTCCTGATAAACGCCGCTCATGGGCCGATCCGGCTGCATGCCGCGCACGAATAAATAGCGCACGCCGCCGAAATGGGTTTCATAGTCGTAATTCAGCACCCGCGTTTGTAAATAACGATGCAGCACGACGGTGTAAATCCAGTATTGCAGGCCGTAATTATGTTCACGCATCGCATGACTTAAGCCGGCCGGAGTGTAATCCTGCAAGCCGTTGGTTTTATAGTCCACTACATAATAACGGGAGGTTCCTGAGCTTGGAAACGCGCAGATAAGATCGATGAATCCGGTCAGATAACCGCACATCTGTTTGGCGGTCAACGGCTGAAATGCCGGGCTGTCGTGCAATATCCGGTTGATTTGGGCGGCGTCCATGGCTTGCATCGATAAATAAAACGGCATTTCCTTTAAGCAGTGGTTTTCCGGCACATTCATCAGGCAAAAATCGGTATCGCTTGCCGACAGTGGCGTCGCGACCACGGCTTGCAACAGTTCATCCAGCAGGTGCGGTTGCTCCAGTTTTAAACCATAGCGCCGGCAAGCTTTGTCCCGTTGCACAGAAATATCCTGGCGCCGGGCTAAATCGATGAATGCATGGTTCTCCAGCAGATCGTGCACAACATTGCCGGTGTGCGCGCCTCTGGGTAATTCCTGTATGACGCTACCGATTTCCGGCCGGCCAAGCAGCGGTTGCTCTCCGGCCTTATCTTCCGGCAATTCCGGTGCGTCGTGCCGGCTTAATGCCGACAAAGCGGTATAACTGCTCATTTGCCAATAACTGTACAACGATCTTTGCCGCTTTTTTGCCTGTGCGCGAGTATCCGCAACGGCTTTTCGATACTTGCCGGTTATCTCGCCCGGAACTTCCAGTAAGCGGTACTCGGCTTTATCCCGAAAGGCTTGCAGCCGCGCCTGTTGCTGGGAAAAATCCGCGTCGGTAAAATCAAGCAGCCAAGCCATCGCCGACTCATTCGCGCTATCTTGCGAACGCACATCGGCCCAAGCGATATAACAGCGGTATTTGGCGCGGGTAACCGCGACGTAAAATACCCGCAAATCTTCGGCCAATTCTTCATTTAAGGCCAGTTTCCGGCGTCGTTCAAAATCGTCCGAACCTAGATCGATCAGCGCTTGGCCGTCTTCATGACAGCTAACCATTAAGCGTTCGCTGTTTAATCGGTCGCTGCGCTGCCACAGATAAGGGCAAAATACGATAGCGTATTCCAGTCCTTTAGAGCGATGCATGGTAACGATTTTGACTGCGTCGTCGTCGCTTTCAAGGCGCAATTGCTGATTTTCCGCGCTACTCGCTGTGATGATCGCGTTACGTAACCAGTCCAAAGTTTTATTGATGCCCAGATGCTCGTCGATAGCGGCTTGCTGCACCAGTTCGATCAGATGATGCAAGTTGGTGAGCTGTCTTTCCGCCATCCGTGTTTTCGATATCCGGGTTTTGATTTTTTCCCGGTTCAGCAAATGTTGCATCATCGCCATCAAGCCGATTTTTTGCCATTCCTGAAAATAACCGAGAAAGCGCGACATCCAGGCGTCCAGCTCAATCTCGCTATTAATCAGCCGGTACAGGGCTTGCCCATCCAGCTCAAACCAGTCTAAAGCCAAGGCTTGTTTGAGTAATCCGCTGTCGCCGGGATGAGCCACGGCCTGCAACAGGCTGTACAAATTAACCGCCTCCGGCGCGGCAAAAACCGATTCGACACTGTTTAATACCGAAGGCACGCCGGCATTGCGTAATGCGTTCTGATAGTCACGAGCCTGAGCGTTGGTTCTTACCAAAATAGCAATATCTTTGGGCTGCAACGGCCGGCCGGACGGTTGCAAGCTATAGTCGCCGGTCAGTAAATCGACCACTTCATTGACTACAGCGTTGCCGATAGCTTCCGCGGCATCCTTGCGATCCGGCCGCCAATATCCTGTTTTGCTGTCGCTTTCCGGCAATTGCCAGAGCATCATCGGCGCGATGGCTTGGCCTGCATAATACACGGCGCCGTCATCGGCGGATTTAGCTGCGGCGACATCGTTAAATCCCAAGCCCTCCAGCAAAAACGCCCGGTCTCTTTGAAACAAGGCATTTACCGCCTCGACCAGTTGCGGATGCGAGCGCCAATTTTGGCCCAGGGTAAAGTGATGCTCGGCCTGTTTTTGCGCACCCAGGTAAGAATGAATATCCGCGCCGCGAAACTTGTAGATGGCCTGTTTGGGGTCGCCGATTAGGTATAGATACTGGCTGGGCGCCGCAAACAGCGAAGAGAAAATAAACCACTGGCTGTCGTCGGTATCCTGAAATTCATCAATCAACGCGACGCTAAAGCGCTGTTGCAATTCCGCCGTCAGCAACGGGCCTTTATCGCTTTGCAGCGCTTTTGCCAAACGGCCGATTAAATCATCGAACGACAACACATTCAGCCGGTGTAGGCGTTTATCCAATTCCTCGTGCAAGCTGTCCAGCAGGGTAAGGCGAAAGGCCAGGTTGATTTGTTTAAAGGCCATGGCCAGCGCCTCGAAAGCGGCGACATCCAGGGCTAATCCGGCCAGATATTCGGCTTTACGCTGATCGCCGGACTGGCTTTTATTGGTCCTGAATTTGTTGCCGTTCAGTGCATCGATCAAGCCTTTTTCGGTCAGTAAGGCAAGCGCGTCAAGGCCGGGAATTTGTGTCGTATGGCCTTGTAACCACGTATTCAGCGCGTCATAGTGACTCTCGAAAACGTCGGTATAGGTGGTTTTGAATTTTTCATCGGGGAAGCAATTGCGCAAAACGGCTGCACAGTGCTCCAGTTGGTTTTTTGCCCGATCCGCCTGTCGTTGCAATTCTATTAACGCGTCATCCAGGCTCGGGCACAGCGGATAAACCTTAGCTTTCAAGCCGCTGCCGGGAAACGCGGCGACGCTGGCAAGCAGCATGTCCGGGGTTTTAAAGTCTGCGGTCAATACCGCGATTTCCCAGGCCGAACGTGGGTAAATCTGCTTGCGCCAGAAATCATCGGTACAGGCCTGTTTGATTGCCGCCACATCGCCGGTTAATTCGGCATCGAATAATTGTCCGCTTTCCAGCGCATGTTCCTTTAACACCCGTTGACAAAAACCGTGGATGGTGAAAATTCCGGCTTGGTCTATATCCAACAGCGCCATTTGCAAACGTTGCTTGACCACGTCCTGCGCGATGTCCAAGTGAGCCAGCCAGCCGACTATATTTTTGTCGATATTGTCGGCTTGACCGTCCACAGCACGCTTGGCTTCGACCAGTCTGGAACGGATTCGGTCTTTAAGCTCTTCGGTGGCGGCTTTGGTGAAAGTGACCACCAGCAGCTTATCGATGGCGATATCGTGCTCGACCACAAAACGCAGCACCAGCATTGCTATGGCATAGGTTTTTCCGGTACCA
>Ga0265327_10001010_pt1 | contig 39881 bp, 38 predicted proteins | sample 41621metaG_FD_202089 | JGI IMG/M metagenome (GOLD analysis project Ga0265327, IMG submission 202089) | Rhizosphere microbial communities from Carex aquatilis grown in University of Washington, Seatle, WA, United States - 4-16-21 metaG | ecosystem: Host-associated > Plants > Roots > Rhizosphere... | reverse complement strand
CGTTCGCCGCGCTGCATCCGACGACCCTCGTGGAGAGGCAGCGGTACCTACCGGCCGGGCACGCGCACGGCCCGATGTTGGTCGAGCATGCCCCCGCGGAGACCGAGTCGTGGCGCGGATTCCCCGGCGCAAAGGAACTCACCGAGATCGCCGACGGCATCGTCCTGATCAACCTGCCCGGCCACACGCGCGGGCATGCCGCGGTTGCCGTCGACGCCGGAGACTGCTGGATTCTGCATGCCGGTGACAGCTTTTACCACCGCGGCCAACTCGACGGCAGCAACACCGCGCCCCGGGCGCTGACCATGATGGAACGCTCCGTCGCCTTCGATTGGAAGCGGGTTCAGGCCAATCATCAACGCCTGAGCGAGCTTTGGGCCGCAGGTCAACCGGACCTGGTCCTTGTCAACGCGCACGATCCGCAGCTGTACCGGCAGGTGGCTGGATAGGTTCGGCGGCGCTCCGCCGAAAATCTGCCGGTCCCGTGCCGAACCATCGCCGGCAGGATCGGGTCAATACACTCTGTTCGGCGTAGCCCAGTTCGCGAGTCAGGTGCGACAGCGTCATGTTCGTGTCCCGTAGGTAATGCTCGGCAGCGTCGCGTCGGACCTCGTCCAGCAGGGCGCCGAACGTCACGCCTTCCGCGGTCAGCCTGCGTTGCAAGGCTCTTGGATGCAGGTTGAGTTGGGCGGCGATCAGTTCCAGCGTGACGGAGCCGGTCGGTAGGAGTTGGCGAACCATTGTTCGCGCCGATGCCGCAAATCCTGAATCATGCGCCGTGATCAGCTTGAGGTATTGGACGACCGCTTCGTTCGCTAGTCGGTCATGGTTCAGCGGCTGCGCGAGATCGGTTGTCCGCAAGGTGAATCCGGCCTTCGACGCGCTGAACCGTGGAGTGCAGCCGAAGTACCGGAAGTAGTCTTTTTCGGTGGTCAGCGGTTCGTGCGGCACGTGCACGTCCAGCGGTGCGTAGTCACTGCCGATCATCAGGCGCAGCACCCGTAACGTCACGCCCAGGGTCAACTCGATCGATTGCGGTATCGGCGGCGAACCGTCGATCGACAGACGGAACTCGAAGAATGCTCGACCGGGACGGTCCAGCGGCGTGACCGTCGTGGAAATCGCCGGGCTGTAAGCAGCCATGAAGTTCTCGAAGATTGTGAACGCGTCACCAACGGTCGCCGCGGTCCGCGCGGCGACCCCGACCGGTCCGAGGATCTCGATGCCCTGGTGATCGGCGAGCCGGCGTCCGAAATCCGGTGTTGCAGTGACAATCGCAGCTGATTCAACGGCCGTGGCGACGCCACGAAAAGGAATGAAGAGGTCGTATCGGCCGACGTCCTGGGGGCGGATGCCGGCGGCCCGGAGTAATGCGACCGGATCGCCGCCCAGCTCCCGCACCAGCTGCGGATAGTGCGACAGCGACGTTCCCCGTACGACGGACATGTCATCAAATGTCAAAGAATCGTCACGAACTGTCAAGACCTGGATGGGGTCGGCGCGGGATCGTGATGTCAGCAGCCAGACCCTGGCCCTGAAAGGAGAAGACCCATGACTGTGAAATGCGTTGCGATCACCGGAGGAGTACGCGGCATCGGTTACGCCACGGCACAGGCCTGTCTGCGTTCAGGCATGTTCGTGGCCATCGGCGATATAGACGGAGCGGCGTGTGAAACAGCAGCTGCCGGACTTGGCGACCGCGCCATCGGCCTGCCGCTCGACGTGCGCGATCCGGACGGTTTCGAGGCCTTTCTCGACAAGGCTGAAATGCGATTCGGCCGGCTGGACGCACTGGTCAACAACGCCGGCATCGCGCCCATCGGCATGTTTGTCGACGAAGACCCCGCCGACACCCGACGGCTGCTCGACATCAACCTCGGCGGCGTCGTCACGGGTACGAGGTTGGCGCTCAAGCGGTTCTTGCCCCAAGGTCACGGACACGTCGTGAACCTCGCCTCGTCTGCCGGGCAGATCGCCACCGCGGGCGGAGCCACCTACGCGGCCACCAAGCACGCCGTCGTCGGGTTCACCCGGGCCATTCGCGCCGAAACCCGTGGCACCGGCGTGCGCACCACCATCGTGATGCCTGGGCTGGTCCGGACCGACATGATCAACGGATTCGAAAAACCGCGCGGCAGCCGCATCGTCGGACCTGACGCGGTGGCCGACGCCATCGTCGACGCATTGCATGGCGGACGGCAGGAAGTGTTCGTCCCCCGTGAACTCGGCCCCATCGCGCGACTCATCGCCGGCACCCCACCTGCGGTCTCTGATCGGCTCAAGAGCCTGCTGAAGGCGGACTCGATCATGACCCATGCCGACTTGGCGGCGCGGGATGGATACCGGCAGCGAATGGACCACGAGGTCAAGGAAGTTCAGCGATGACCGGGTTCGAAACGCGACAATTGGAGGTGGCGGGTGTGCACTCTCCGGTGCTGATCGGCGGCAGCGCGGCCACTCCGGGCGAGGCCGTGGTCTTCGTCCACGGCAACCCTGACGCAGCTGGCGACTGGGCACCGTTGATGGCACGAATAGCGGAGTTCGCGGCCGTGGTCGCGCCGGACATGCCCGGCTTCGGAGGGGCGGACAAGCGAGCGGACCAGGACTACACCTTGGCGGGTTATGCCGCGCACCTCGGTGGGCTGATCGACCAACTCGACCTCGATCGGGTGCACCTGGTCGCCCACGACTTCGGCGGTCCGATGGCACTTACCTGGGCCGCGGCGAATCCGGACAAGGTCGCCAGCGTCACGCTGATCAACACCGGAGTGCTGCTGGACTACAAGTGGCATCGGCTGGCCCGCGTCTGGCGCACCCCGATCGCCGGAGAGCTTTTCATGCGTGCCACCACCAGGCGCATCGCACGTTTCGTGATGCGCCATGACAACCCCGGGTTGCCCGAGGCCTGGGTGAATCAGATTGCCGGACATCTGACCCCGGCCGGCACCAAGCGGGCCGTACTTCGCCTTTACCGGTCTACACGGCAGGCAGACATGGACGCGCTTGTCGAGCCCTTACGTCAGCGTGACCCCGACGCCCTGGTCGTGTTCGGCGCCGACGACGTCTACATCCCGGCCGAACAGGCCGAGCGACAGCGCCGCGTCTTTCCGCGCGTGCGCGTTGAAACCTTGCCCGGTGTCGGTCACTGGGCCTGGCTCGAGCAGCCCGACCGGGTTGCCGAGTTCGTCGTCCCGTTCCTGCGGGAACGGGTCGGCGCAAGTGTTCACAACCCGAGCGATACAAGGAGATTCACATGACCACCACGTTGGATACCACCCCCGGACAGTTCGCCGCCTTGGCCGCGCGGCCGGTCGACGCACCGGTGGTGATGGTGAACCTACTGCAGTTCAAGAAGCCGGGAGGCCTTGAGCGTTACCTGGAGTACGGGCGTGACGTGGCTCCGCACCTGGAACGGGTCGGCGCCCACGTCGTCTACGGGGGCGTCGCGCCGGCGGTGATCATCGGCGATGGTGTGCAGCCGTGGTGGGATGCGATCTTGATCGTCGAATATCCCACGCCCGCAGCGTTCATCGAGATGGTCACCACCGACGAGTATGCCAAGGTCCACGAGCATCGGGCCGCAGCGCTCGACCGGGGCGACCTGATCGCCACCTCGATGTGGTCGCTCGCCGACTAGACCATCACACCCGGTTTGTATGGCTGCAGCGGCCGCTGCCGGACGAACGTCGGCCACCAGAACCAGGGGCCCAACAGGCGCACCAGGCACGGCACGATGAACGACCGCACCACCAGGGTGTCCAGCAGCAGGCCGATGCAGACCGTCGACCCCATCTGACCGATGGTGCGCAGGTCACTGGACAGCATGGCCAGCATCGTGAACGCGAACACCAGACCCGCCGATGTCACTACGCCACCGGTGCTGCCCAGTGCGCGGATCAGGCCGGTGTTCAAGCCCGCGCCGACTTCTTCTTTGAGCCGGGCCACCAGCAGCAGGTTGTAGTCCGAGCCGACGGCCACCAGCACGATGAACGTCAGCGGCAGGATCAGCCAGTGCAGGTGCAGTCCGATCAGGTGCTGCCAGATGAGTACTGACAACCCGAATGCTCCGGCGTAGGAGAAGGCCACGGTGCCGGGAATGACCAAGGCGGCCACCAGAGATCGCGTGATGATCATCATGATCAGGAAGATCAGCACGAACGCCGCGATGGCCGCGATCAACAGGTCATTCGTGGCGTAGGTCTGGATGTCCAGGTTGTTGGAGCCGGACCCGCCGATGTAGATCTTCGACCCGGCCAGGGACGTCTCTTTCAGCGCGATCTTGATGGCATCGGGGAACTGCTCGACGTGCTCGATGCCCTCCGGTCCCATCGCGTTGCCCTCGTGGGTGACGATGAACCGCGCCGCATGGCCATCGGGCGACATCATCAGGGCCATACCGGTTTTGATGTCGTCGTTGTCGAATGCCTCGTGCGGAATGTAGAAGAAGTCGTCACTGCGTGAGGCGTCGAAGTCGTTGCCGACATTGATCATGTCGTCGAACGTCTGGTCGGTGTTCTTGTTCTGGATGTCCGTAGGGCCGTAGTTGTTGACGATCAGCGCGAGCAGTTGCTGGTTGTCGGCCACCGTCTGCCGCAGCAGTGACACCATCTGCGGCATCAGGCTGTCGACCACCTCCAGCGAGCCGACGGCATTCCCGATATCGGCGGCGAGGTTGTCGACCTTGTCGATCACGTCGAACAGCGATCGGAACGACCAGCACACCGGGATGTCGAAACAGTGTGGCTCCCAATAGAAATACGCGCGGATGGGACGCATGAAATCGTCGAGATTGGCGACGGCGTCACGCATGTCGTTGGTGACCTGCTCCATATCCGCCATGGTCAGCACCGTGGAGTGCAGCTCGTCGGCGAGCTTCTGGGTCAGGTCCGCGGTCTTCTTCAGCACCTCGATGCTGTGCGCGGTGATCTGGGCCTGCTTCTGGGTGTTCTCGTTGTTGTGCTGAGTGAACGGCAGTTGCAGGCCGTTGCCGCTGCCCTGCGTGGTGAAAAGGTAAGGGATGGAGGCGTGTTCGAGAGCCCGGCCCATCGGCCGGGTGATGCTCTGCACCATGGCCACGCCGGGCAGCCGGATCAGTGCCTTGGCGACGCGGTCCAGCGAGATGAAGTCGGCCGAGTTGCGCATGTCGTGATCGGCCTGGACCATCAGCATCTCGCTGAACAACTTGCTCTTCGGGAAGTGCCGGTCGGCGGCCTGAAAACCCTGATTGGCCGGGGCATCTGACGGCTGGTAGGTGCGGTCGTCATAGCTGACCCGGTAGGTCGGGACGAACACCGCACCGACCGAGACGAGCGCGACACTGGCCACCAGGATCGGCTTGGGCCAGCGCACCACGGCGGTTCCGATGCGCCGGTACACCTTCGCCCTGACCGCCTGCTTCGGATCGAACAGGCCGAACAGGCTGCCGACGCTGAGCAGCGCGGGGCCGATGGTCAGCGCACCGGCGATGGTGATCAACATGCTGACGGCCACGGCGGGGCCCATGGTGTGGAAGTAGTTGAGCCGGGCGAAGGTCAGGCAGGCGCAGGCGCCGGCGATGGTCAGGCCGGAACCGACGATGACGTGTGAAACACCCTTGTACGCGGTGTAATACGCGTCCTCACGACTCTCGCCATTGAGCCGGGCTTCGTGATACCGGCCGATGAGAAAGATGCCGTAGTCGGTGCCCGCGCCGAGGGTGAGGGAGATGACCATGTTGGTGGCGAAGGACGACAGTGGGATGAATCCGTAGTGCCCGAATGCGGAGATGACGCCCTTGACCGAGAGCATCAGCAGGATGACGCCGAAGAACGGCACCAGCATCGTGACGACGGAGCGGTACACCAACAGCAACATGAAGATGATCAGGAACATCGTCGCGATGGTGATGTTGTTCAGGCTGGAGTTGGCGATTTCGACGGTGTCGGCGGCCAGCGGCGCCGCGCCGCTGACGTAAACCTTCAGTCCAGCAGGCGGATTGGAGGTGTTGACGATCTTCCTGACGGCGTCGACCGAGTTGTTGGCCTCCATCTGCCCGATATCGCCGGCCAGTCGTAGCAGCACGTAGGCCGACTTTCCGTCGAGGCTCTGCGCGCCGGCGGCCGTGATGGGCTTGCCCCACGTGTCCATCACGTACTGCACATGCGTGCGATCGGCGTTGAGTGTGCGGACCAGGCCGGCGTAGTAGTCGCGATCCTGTTCGGTCAGCCCGCGATCGGCCTCCAGGACCAGCATGGTGAGGCTGGTGGAAGTGGACTCGTGGAACTCCTTGCCGATGGTCAGCATCGCGACCTGGGAGGGCGCGTACGTCGGGACCATCGGACCGGCGAGTTCCTCGGCGACGCGTTCGATCTGCGGCACAAAGGTGTTGGTGATGACGGCGAGCAGGGCCCAGAAGACGATGATCGGGATGGCCAGGAAGCGAACGGTTCTCGCGACGAAGGGGCGCTCGGCCGCGCTGTGGGCGGGGCGAACGATCGGGGCGGTGTCGGTTTCGCTCACGCGGACTTCACCCGGCAGGCGACGTCGGCGTTGCCGTGGTCGTCGGATTGTTCGTCGCGGACAACGTCGTTCACTTTCATCCGGCAGCCGACGCTCCCGCCGTGCACCTGAACCGAGATGCTGCCGGAGACCACGGTGAGTGTGGTGGTCTCGGTATGTGACCACGGCAGTTCGGTCAGATCGACCTTGTGTGGGTGGCCGCTGATGTCGACGTACGACAACAGGCCGCCGGAGCCGAGGCTGCCGAACACTTCGTAGGTGAGGGTCTTCGGTGTGAACTCGGGCGGCGCTTGCGGCGGATTGACGGCCAGGACCGGTCCCGGTTCGGAGAACTCGTGGACTTTGACCATGCAGAGCACCCCGACGCCGATCGCGATCAGGGCGACCAACGGCATCCAGGCTCGGGCGAGGGCCCGTCTGGCGGTAGAGCGCTGGCTCACTCGGGCACCTTTCGATGGCTCGGGTATATCAATTAGATTGATATGAGTCGGCGTAAACCTTATCAGCCATTTGACGCTGCCGGAGTCGTGCATATTCCGCCGAGGCAAACGGCGAGGTGAGAGCGTTCAGCTAATTCGCAGAATTCACCAAAGTGACCGTGGACAGCCTCTTCTTGAGCTTGATCACGCGGAAGATCTGGGCGGTCACATTGATGGACGAGATCATCGCGATGACCCCGAGGAAGGTGCGCTCGGACGGGGTGGCGCCGTGCAGCTGTTCCAGGCTGCCGAGCACGTAGAAGCAGCCCAGCGAGAAGATCGTGAGGGGAATGGCGAACGTCATCAAGGTCCGCTGGTTGTCGACCACCTGGGTGGCGTACTCCAGCTCCTCGGGCGTCATCGGTTGGCGCTTGCGGACCTTTGTGAGCACCGTCTGCTTGGCCCGGACGTCCTCGGCCATCGGCAGTTGCGGTTGTTTCCGCAAGCGCTGGACGTAGAAGAACATCACAGTGGCGCCGAACAACAGTGACAGCAGCGCAGCGTCGGCCAACTTGCCGAACAGGTGCCAGTCGGTGCCGAGGAAGTTCCAATTCATGCGGGCAACTCCTTCGCGGTTCGGGATGAGCGGGACGTTACCTCAGCTAACTGGCACATGCAGCCTGTGTCAATTCGGTTGACATGGGGTCTTGATGCTCGGCCACTCATGGCACAGACTGGCGAAGATGACGCACGTGCAGACCGTCAGGGGCCCGGTGCCCGTCGATCAACTCGGGGCGACGCTCATGCACGAGCACGTGTTCATCCTGGGCGACGAGATTCGACAGAATTTTCCGGACTATCCGTCACCGTGGGATGAGGAGACCCGGGTTGCCGACGCGATAGCTCAACTGCGCCAAGGCAAATCACGCGGCATCGACACGATCGTCGATCCGACGGTGATCGGCCTGGGCCGCTACCTGCCGCGTATTCAGCGCGTCAACGAACAGGTCGACATCAACATCATCGTGGCGACAGGCATCTACACGTACAACGACGTGCCGTTCCAATTCCTGCACACCGGACCGGGCCTGCTGTTCGACGCACCGGAGCCGATGGTCGAACTGTTCGTCAGGGATATCCGCGACGGTATCGCCGACACCGGGATCAAGGCGGCGTTCCTGAAATGCGCCATCGAACACCAGGGGCTGACGCCCGGGGTGGAGCGCGTGATGCGCGCTGTGGGACAGGCGCACGTGCGGACCGGTGCGCCGATCACTGTGCACACCCACGCGCACAGCCAATCCGGTCTGGTCGCGCAGCAGGTATTCGCGGAGGAGGGGGTGGATCTGTCGAAAGTCGTCATCGGCCACTCCGGCGACAGCACCGACCTCGACTACCTGTGTGCGCTCGCCGACGCCGGGTCGTACCTCGGCATGGACCGATTCGGACTCGACATGCTGTTGCCCTTCGAGCAGCGGGTCGACACGGTGGCCGCGCTGGCCAAACGCGGCTATGCCGAGAAAATGGTGCTGGCGCACGACACCTCGTGTTTCATCGACTGGTTCTCCCACGAGGGCAAGCTTGCCGCGCAACCGAACTGGAAGTTGACCCACATCAGCGACGACGTGCTGCCCGCGCTGCGTGAACGCGGCGTCACCGAAGACCAGCTCACCACCATGCTGGTCGACAACCCTCGGCGCTACTTCAGCTGATGCGCCTACTCCTGATCTCTGACACCCATCTGCCCAAGCGGGCGCGCGATTTGCCCGCCCAGGTCTGGGACGAGGTGGCACGTGCCGACGTGGTGCTGCACGCCGGCGACTGGGTCGACGTCGCTCTGCTCGACGAACTGGAGCAGCGGGCCAAGCGAGTGGTCGGCTGTTGGGGCAACAACGACGGCGCAGACCTGCGGGCCCGGCTGCCCGAGCGGGCCGACGTCACCCTCGGTGGCGTCCGGTTCACGATTACGCATGAGACCGGTGCATCCGCCGGCCGCGATGCCCGCATGGCGCGGCTGTACCCCGACACCGACGTTCTGGTGTTCGGGCACAGCCACATTCCGTGGGACAGCACGGCGAGTACGGGTCTGAGGCTGCTGAATCCGGGCTCGCCGACCGATCGGCGCCGTCAGCCGCACTGCACGTACATGACCGCGACGATTGGCGACGGTGTTCTCGCGGAAGTTGTGCTGCACGAGCTGTGAGGTGGAAAGGTGATCGGTATGGAGCAGAAGCCGCCCACAGATGCCATCGCCGCTGCCAACCGCACACACATCGACTCACTGCCGTTCGCGGACACCCGGGATTTCGACGACGCCGACCGTGGCTTCATCGCCGCGCTGGAGCCGTGCGTCGTCACCGCTGCGGATGGAAGAGTGGTGTGGGACAACGATTCCTACAGCTTTTTGAACGGCGACGCGCCGGATACCGTGCACCCGAGCCTCTGGCGCCAGTCCCAGCTGTGCGCCAAGCAAGGCCTCTACGAAGTGGTGCCGGGCATTTACCAGGTCCGCGGCCTGGACCTGTCGAACATCAGCTTCATCGAGGGCGACACCGGCATCATCGTCATCGACCCGCTGATTTCCACCGAGACGGCAGCCGCGGCGCTCGCGCTCTACCGCGCGCACCGCGGTGACCGCGAGGTCCGGGCCGTCATCTATACCCACAGCCACGTCGACCACTTCGGCGGCGTACTCGGGGTGACGTCCCAGGCCGACGTCGACGCCGGCAAGGTCGCGATCATCGCGCCCGAGGGCTTCACCGAGCACGCCGTGCAGGAAAACGTCTATGCCGGAACGGCGATGGCCCGCCGGGCGGCGTACATGTACGGCGCGGTGCTCGATCGCGGGCCGCAGGGACAGGTGGGGTGCGGGCTGGGGCAGGTCGGGTCGACGGGTGAGGTTGCGCTGATCGTGCCGACCTTGGACGTGCGCATCACGGGTGAGACACACACCGTCGATGGCGTCGAGATCGAGTTCCAGATGGCCCCCGGCACCGAGGCGCCGGCCGAAATGCACTTCTATTTCCCGAAATTCCGCGCACTGTGCATGGCCGAGAACGCCACCCACAATCTGCACAACCTGCTGACGCTGCGCGGCGCGCTGGTTCGCGACCCACATGGCTGGGCGGGTTACCTGACCGAGGCCATCGACACCTTCTCCCACCGCGCGGACGTCGTCTTCGCCTCGCACCACTGGCCGACCTGGGGTCAGGACAACATCGTCGAATACCTTTCGGTGCAACGGGATCTCTACGCCTACCTGCATGACCAGACGCTGCGCCAGCTCAACCAGGGCTACACCGGCATCGAGATCGCCGAAACCTTCCAGATGCCACCGGCTTTGGAAAAGGCCTGGCACACCCACGGCTACTACGGTTCGGTCAGCCACAACGTCAAGGCCGTCTACCAGCGCTACATGGGTTGGTTCGACGGCAATCCGGGCCGGCTCTGGCAGCACCCGCCGGCCGCTGCCGCCCCTCGGTACGTCGAGGCGATGGGCGGCATCGACCGGGTGGTGGAGTTGGCACAGAAGGCGTTCGACGAGGGCGACTACCGTTGGGCGGTAACCCTGTTGGACCATGCCATCTTCACCGACGAGAACCATGCCGCAACCCGCGCTCTGTACGCGGACACCCTCGAGCAGCTGGGGTACGGTGCCGAGAACGCCGTGTGGCGCAACTTCTTCCTCTCTGGCGCCACTGAGCTGCGCGAGGGCAACTTCGGCACCCCGACCCAGACGGCGTCGCCGTCGATCCTCGGCCAGCTCAGCCCCGAGCAGATGTTCGACACCTTCGCGATCAACATCAACGGCCCGCGGGCCTGGGACCTGAACCTCGCCATCGACGTGACGTTCCAGGACGTCGCGACCAACTACCGGTTGGCGCTGCGTAACGGTGTGCTGGTGCACCGCAAGGTGGTCGCCGACCCGCAGACCGCGCACGCCACCGTCACCCTCGCGAACAAGCTGCGGCTCTTGGCTTTTGCCGCCGGTGACACCAGCTCACCGGGTGTCGAGGTGGCCGGTGACGCGACTGCACTGCCGACGCTGCTGAGCGTGGTCGACCGGCCCGACCCGGCGTTCAACATCATCACGCCGTAGCCGGGCCGGCCGCCTGAGGCCTACGCGGTCGGTACCCAGTTGCCGTGGAAGCCCGCCGGCACCCGGTGTGGAATCTTGATGCTCGCGACGTCCTCGAGGGTCTGGGCGTCGAGGATCGCCAACTCGCTGCGATCAGTCGCCTCGTCGTAGACGTAGCCCATCACGACGCCCTCGTCTTCGGCTGCCGTCGGCGATGATGGCTGGAAGACGAACTCGCCCAATACCTTCCCGGCGCCGAAGTACCTCGTCGCGGTGCTGCCGCCGATCAGGTCGTGTTTGAGCAGGGTGTCGCTGCCCCCGGCACCTTCTCCGACGGTGGGCGCGTAGCCGTAGCGGTGCCGCTTGCCGGTCAGACGGTCATCGATGCGGGGGAATTCCTGGTCGCGGTCGTCGAAGCGGTCTTCGAGCACCTTGCCTGCGGCGAGATCGATGGTCCAGCGATCGAGAGTGGGCGGCCCCTCGTTCGGGCCGAGGTGGTCCGTGTCGAACATCTTGGGATGCCGCACGACGTCCAGGACGATGGTGTTGTCGTCGGGGGAGTCGTAGGCGTTCATCGGGTGGAAGACGTAGCACGGTTCGACGTCGAACCACCGCACGTCGGCGTTGCCGCCGTCGCGGGGCATGACGCCGATCCTGGCGGGGTACTTGGGGTTCCACGAATACGGAAAGCGCCGGTCTTTCGATTTGAAGCTCGACTGTCGCGCCGTGATCGGATCGGGAATCTTTACCCGGCCGATCAACGAGGACAGCAGCAATCGCGCCGGCAGTCGCAGTGCCTTCGGCACGGCCATCTCGGTGATGATCCCCGCATCGAAGCTCACGGGCAGGTCGTAGAAGATGACGTGCCGTTCGGTCAGCGAGAAGTCATGCATCATCGGGCTGCCGTGTACTTCGATGTCGACGGTGCGTTTGGCCCGACCGTCGGTCCCGATCACCGAGTACTGCACGGTGTTGCCGCGGGTGAAGCTGTACGAAACCGCGTGCAGTTCACCGGTTTCCGGATCACGCTTCGGGTGTGCGGTGTAGCCGCCCGAGAGGGTGCCGTCGAAATCGCACACGCCGACGGTGTCCAATTCGTCGGTGAGCTCAAAGTTCGCGCCACCGCCCTCGACCAGCGCCAGGGTCTTGCCGGCGTGGCCGAGCACGTTGGTGTTGGCGCCGATGGCGAATGGGCTGCCGTGCCCCGCCGGTGCATCCTCGCCGAGAGCGGCCGCGGTGTACGGCCCACGCACCCAGCGATTGCGGTACCACTCGGCTTTGCCGTCGCGGATGCGGATGCCGTGGACCATGCCGTCGCCCAGGAACCAGTGGTAGAGCTCGGGGTCGACCTCGCCGATCGGGTTGGGGCCGTTGCGTAGATAGCGACCGTCGAGATAGTCCGGGATCGTGCCGGTGACGGTCAGGTCGGTGAGGGTGAATTCGTCGTGCAGTGGCGCGAAGGCGCCTTCCAGGTAGCGGTTGGTCATCGTGGGACCTCCATAACAGTGTTATTGGCTGCGGTTACTGGTATAACACTGTTATGGATGGTGTGCAAGGGTGAGCGAAGAAATTCGCCGGCAGTTGGTCGAAGCCGGCATCGTGATCCTGGAGCGTGACGGCGTCCAGGCGTTGAGTGTGCGCAAGCTCGCCGCTGAGGTCGGCACGTCGACGATGGTGGTGTACACCCACTTCGGGTCGATGACGGGCGTTGTCGAGGCACTTTCGGATGAGATCTTTGCCCGTTTCGGCGACGCTCTCGCGGCCGTACCCCACACCGATGACCCAGTGGCGGACTTCTTCTCGATGGGCGCCGCTTACCGCCGGTTCGCGTTGAAGAATCCGCAGCACTACCAATTGATGTTCGGGACGTCCGTCCCGGCATCGTTGTCCAGCGTTCGTAGAGATTTGACGGTGACCGGACATGCCACGTCGCGCGACGCGTCGTTCCAGACGCTCTGCGCGTCGGTGCGTCGGATGACCGAGGCCGGCCGCATCCGCAACGACGGCGAAGCCGCTGTCGCAGGCCGCATTTGGAGCATGTGCCACGGGGCGGTGATGCTCGAGATGGCGGGTTTCTTCGGTGCCGAAGGCCATGGACTGCGGGATATTCTCAGCCCGCTGACCGTCGATTTTCTCGTCGGAATGGGTGACGACCGCGAGCGCGTCGACGCCTCACTGGCTGCCGCGGCCGCGGTGCTGCTGGCGGCCGGCCACCTGAACTAGGCGAACCCGCCGTCGGCGCGCAGGATCGAGCCGGTGGTGAAGCTGGATGCGTCAGACATCAAAAAGAGTGCGGCGCCGACGATTTCGCGAGGTGCGCCGGCGCGCTGCAACGGCAGCGAGCGGAAGGCGTTCGCCGTATCCGCACCCCAGGCCTTGCTGATATCGGTGAGGAACGGACCCGCCATCAAGGTGTTGACCCGCACCGTCGGGCCGAAGGCCTTCGCGAAACCTTCTGTGAGCGTGTTCAATCCGGCCTTGGCGGCGGCGTAGGGGAGCATGTACGCGTCCGGACGCAGTGAGCCCGACGAGCTGATGTTGATGATCGACCCGCCGCCGTCAGCGACCATGCGCTCACCGACGAGGGCCGACAAGCGGAACGGCCCCTTGAAATTCAGGTTCACCACCGCGTCGAACAGCTTCTCCGGCACCGAGCCCAGCGACTCGTACAGCGGGGACATGCCGGCGTTGTTCACGAGCACGTCGACCTTGCCGAACTCCTCGTAGGCGGCGTCCACGAGGCCGTCGAGTTCGTCCCAGCGGCCGACGTGCACCTGGTGGGCCAGCGCCGCCCGCCCGGTCTCGGCGACGATCTCGGCGGCAGTGGTCCGGCATGACTCCAGGTTGCGGCTGGCGATGATGACATCGGCGCCGCAGTGCGCGGCAGCGAAAGCCATCTCCCGCCCGAGTCCGCGACTGCCGCCGGTGATCAGGACCACCCGATCGGTGAGGTCGAACAGTTCGTCGGCGTATCCCATCGCGGCTCCTTCGGCATGGGGCGGCTGTCGGGGCCAATCGTTTCACGTGCCCTGCCGTTGGCAGTGGATTAACCCGATGTTCAAGATGTCTATATATGTTGCGACAATGCCAAAACATGTATTGACAACTAGGGTGACGTCCGCCACAGTTGTCGACATGCAAAATCAACGAAGCTACGACGTCGTGGTCGTAGGAGCTGGAGTCGTCGGCCTCGCGCACGCCTATCACGCACACCGCCGGGGTCTCTCGGTTGCCGTGATCGACCACGCCGCCGGAGTCGTCGGTGCTTCCGTGCAGAACTTCGGTCATGCCTGCATCACCGCGCAGTCCGGTGTGGCCCTCGACTGTGCCCGCGCTGGTCGCGAACACTGGCTGGACCTGTCCCGCCTCGCTGGCTTCTGGTCGCGGGAGTCCGGTACCTACTGCGTCGCCCGGCATGACGACGAACTCGCCGTCATGCACGAGTTCGCCAACGTCCGCCCCGTCGGTGACGTGCAGTTGCTCGACCGCGGCCAGTTGCTCGACCGTATCCCGGCACGCGATTCCCGGGTCGTCGGCGGCATGTACCTGCCGGGCGACCTGCAGGTGGACCCGCGCACGGCCGTGCCTGCCATCGCCCGCTGGCTGGAATCTCAGGGCGTCGACTTCCATTGGCGCACAGCGGCATCAGGTTTCGAACCGGGTGTCGTGCACACCTCCCGGGGTCCGCTGCACGCCGAGACCACGTTCGTCACCGTGAACTACGACATCGACCGGCTCTTCCCGGCGCTCGCCGAGCGCGACGGTCTGTTGCGGTGCCGGCTACACATGATCCGGGCCCGGCTGCCACTGGCCTTCACTCTGCCCGCACCGCTGTTCACCGGCTGGTCGCTGCTGCGCTACTCCGGCTTCGAAGACCTGCCCAGCGTCGGCGCCGTCGCCCAGCGGCTGCAGTCCGCGCACCCTGACGAGATCGATATCGATCTGCACCTGATGTTCACGCCGCAGCCCGACGGCTCGGTGCTGATCGGTGACACGCACGTCCGCGAGGTCTCCGCGGCGCCGTTCCAGTCCGAGCAGGGCTTCGACATCCTGCTCGACCACACCCGAAAGTTGTTCGGCGTCAACGATATCGAGATCAGCGAACGGTGGCAGGGCGTCTACTGCTCGGCGCCGGACCAGGAGTTCCTGATCGAGGAGCCGGTGGAACGTACCCACGTCGTCACCGTCACCACCGGCATCGGCATGACCACCGGCATGGGCCTCGCGGCAAACAGCGTCGAGCGAGCGCTGTCGACGGCGAGTGTCCCTGCCACCGTCTAGAACAACCAAAACCCAACCACCCCAATAGGAAAGGACCCCAAAGTGGGCAACCAAACAGCATCGGGAATCAGCCTGGTGGTATTCGACATGGCCGGTACGACGGTCGAGGACAGCGGGCTGGTGCAGCAGTCCTTCCTGGCCGCCGACAGTCATGCGGGACTGTCGAAAACCGACGCCGACCGCGAGGTGATGCTCCGCTACGTCTCCGACACCATGGGGCAGTCGAAGATCGTCGTGTTCCGTCACCTCAGTGGCGGCAATGAAGAACAAGCTCAGGCGGCGAACAAAGAGTTCGAGCGCTGCTACGCCCAGCTGGTCGCCGACGGTCAGTGCAGCCCCATCCCACACGCGGAAGATATCATTACATCTTTCCGGTCCCGCGGCATCAAGGTGGCGCTGACCACGGGCTTCGCCCGGGAAACCCAGAACGCCATCATCGATGCACTGGGCTGGCACGACATCGCCGACGTGGTGCTGTGCCCCGGGCCCGGTGTGCGTGGACGGCCCTACCCCGACATGGCGCTCGCGGCGCTCATGCAGACCGAGACCGATTCGGTGCGGTCGATGCTCGTCGTCGGTGACACCTCGTCGGACGTCATCACCGGACTGCGAGCCGGAGCGCGCGCGTCCGTCGGCGTGCTCACCGGTGCGCACAACGCCGCCCAGTTCTCCGAGGCCGGTGCCACCCACATCCTGGACAGCGTCGCCGACCTGCCCGGTTTGGTGGCGAACCTGGGCTGACCCCGACGACGTTCCCCGGCGGTCGGGTACCGCACCCTCGGACCCGACCGCCCACTGTTCCCGCATTTCGCTCCGCCTCAAAACCCTTGCCGCGCCGACGATCTCACTGCCGCGATCCGCGCCTCGCGTCGGCCCCTCATCTTTCTCGCGCCCCCACCCTTGCACCCCGTGGAAGTGAACAGCCATGTCGCAGACCATGCTTGCCAAGTCCCGTACCACCAACCCGACCTATGAACGGTGGCGGATCCGAATCTTCGCCATCACCTGGATCGCCTATGCGGGTTTCTATTTCACCCGCCAGGCGTTCTCGGTCGCCAAACTCGGCATCCTCGAAGACCCCATCCTGCACACCCAGCTGACCAAGAGCGTCATGGCTAATCTCGACGCCGCGTACCTCACCGCGTATGCCGTCGGCCAGTTCGTCTGGGGTCAGGTCTCGGACCGGTTCGGTCCTCGCGTGGTGGTCCTCGGCGGCCTGGCCATCTCGGCCGTCGCCACCATGTTCATGGGCCTGTTGCCCGCCGTGGTGTTCCTGTTGCCGTTGATGATCGTGCAGGGCCTGGCCCAGTCGACGGGCTGGTCCGGCACGTTGAACAACATGGCCCAGTTCTTCTCCATCGGAGAGCGCGGCCGCATCCTGGGCCTCTGGAGCACCAGCTACGCGTTCGGTGGCCTGGTGGCCGCACCGGTGGTCGGCTGGTTCGCCTACGACGTGTTCGGTAGTTGGCGCGCAGCGTTTTTCAGCGGCGCGGGCATCGTCGCCGTCGTGTTCGCGCTGTTCTTCGTCCTCCAGCGCAACCGGCCCGAGGACGTCGGCCTGCCGCCCATCGAGGAGTACCACTCCGTCGAGGAGATCGCTGAACTCGACCACTCCGACGACGCCGAGGCTGTTGCCGAACCCACCCCGTCATGGCGCGAGTCGCTGGCCGTGGTGCTCGGCGACCGCATGGTGAGAACCCTTGGCGCAGCGTACTTCCTGCTCAAGCCGGCCCGCTACGCGATCCTGCTCTGGGGCCCGGTGATCGTCGCCGAGCAGCTGCGCAACAGCGACAAGTTCACCGCCGTAACGGTTCCCGTGGCGTTCGGTATCGCCGGTGTCGCGGCCCCGATACTGCTGGGCCGGGTTTCCGACCGGGTGTTCAAGGCTCGACGGGTGCCGGCCTGTGTGATCAGCCTGGCCCTGCTGGTCGCTGTGCTCGCGCTGTTCGCACCGCTGACCGCGACCGGCAACGTCTGGGTCATGGTCACCGTCCTCGGCATGATCGGGCTGACCATCTACGGCGCCGACGCCATGATCTCGTGCATCGCGGCCGTCGACTTCGGGACCTCCAAGCACGCGGGTACGGCCACGGGCATCATCAACTGTTGCGGCTCGGTGGGTGCGATCCTCGGCGGCCTGCTGCCGGGCTACCTGGGCACCTCGGCGTTGTTCTACGGCTTCGCCGGAGCCGCGTTCATCGCGATGCTCCTACTCATCCCGCACTGGAACCGGATGCCGGCGGCTGACTGATCACCGACGAGTGGTGCCCCGCAGCGCGCCTGCGGGGCACCACTCGTCAGGCGCGGGCGTCGATGGTGCGGGCGTTGACGATGCTGAAGGCCACGACGTCCGGTCGGTAGCGATCGTCGGCGTACTCGAATGCGACGCCGTGCTGGTCGCGCGAGGTACGGCGTTCGCGCAACAGCGGGCTGCCCGCGTCGATGTGGAGGTTTTCGGCGTCGACGTCCACCGCGGCCACGGCGTCGAGCACGTGTTCCATGGCCTCGAAACGGACCCCGCGTTCGGTCAGATAATCCGTGATGGAGCCGGAATCGGTGTCGAACTCGAACAACAACGAGCCCACCGCGTCGATGAAGGTGCTGCGCTCGATCATCGCCGGCTCGCCGTCGAGCAGGCGCACACGCAGCACCTCCACCACGAAATCGTCGGGGGTCAGGCTCAGTGCGCCGGCTGCGGTCTCACTGGCCCGACGTCGAGAAACCTCCAGCGTGCGACTGCCGGCGGTACGGCCGTTGCGTTGGGCCCATTGGGTGAACGGGGTGAACGTATCGAGTGTCTGGCGGACGTCATGGCTGCGGACGGTGGCGGGCTTGCCCCGCGAAACCCGGATCAGCCCTTCGTTCTTCAGCGTCGCCAGGGCCTGGCGGACCGGGCCCCGGGATACGTCGAACTCTGCGCACAGCACGCTCTCCGCGGGCAGCGAATCACCGATCTGATACTCCTGCCGGGTGATCCGTTGGCGGAGAACCGCGGCGACGTGCTCGTGGCGCGATCGGGCGCTGGGCATTCCGCTACCGCCTCTCGATGTCTTGTCTTGACAACTTAGCTGCATAGTATGGCCCGTCAGCGCACAACCGCTGTGGAGGAACCGCACATGCAACTGCTTCTGATCCGTCATGCCCTGCCGCTGCGCAACGAGCCCGGCGAGGGCGCCGACCCCGACCTGTCCGAGGAAGGCATCGCGCAGGCCATGCGCCTGCCGGACGCGCTCAAGCGGTTCCCGATCACCCGGCTGCTCAGCAGCCCGCAGAAGCGCGCCATCCAGACCGGCCAGCCGGTGGCGGACGCGCTCGGGCTGCCGATCGAGATCGACGACCGGCTCGCCGAATACGACCGTGACATGGAGCAGTACATCCCGATCGAGCAGATCGCGGCCGAGCATCCCGAGGAGATGGCCCGGCTCATGACCGGCCACCTGCCGAGCAGCGTCGACGAAGAGGCGTTCCTGGCCCGCATCACCGAGGCCGCCATGGACATCGCGAGCGAAGCCGAAGCCGACGACACCGTCGTGATCTTCAGCCACGGCGGCGTCATCAACGGCCTGTTGCACGACATCGTGCCGACCGAGCGCATCCTGTCCTTCCAGGTCGACTACACCGGCATCACCCGCCTGCTGGCCTCACGCAGCGGTCGACTGGCGGTCGCCGGCGTCAACAGCATCGAACACGTATGGGATCTGCTGCCGCGAAACCAGCGGTGGTAGACAGTCTGGGTGACCAGTCTCGAAGGCCTTGACCTCACCGCCCTTGACGCCCACCTCCGTGGGATCGGGGTGGCCCGCACCGGTGAGCTGCGCGCCGAACTGATCGCCGGTGGCCGGTCGAATCTGACGTTCTTGGTATTCGACGACGTCGCCAAGTGGGTGCTGCGCCGGCCACCGCTGCACGGCCTGACGCCGTCGGCGCACGACATGGCTCGCGAGTACAAAGTTGTTGCGGCGCTTGAAGGTACGTCGGTGCCGGTCGCTCACGCGGTGACGATGAGCAACGATGATTCAGTGCTGGGCGCGCCGTTCCAGATGGTCGATTTCGTACCCGGCCGCGTGGTGCGGTATTCGGCAGAACTCGATGCGTTGGGAGACCAGCAGACCATCGACGCCTGTGTCGACTCGCTCATCAAGGTGCTGGCCGACCTGCATGCCCTGGACCCGGAAGCCGTCGGCCTCGGCGATTTCGGCAAAGCCAACGGGTACCTCGAACGGCAGGTGCGGCGCTGGGGTTCGCAGTGGGATCTGGTGCGGCTGAACGACGATCCGCGCGACACCGACGTGCGTCGGCTGCACGGCCTGCTGTCGGAGAAGCTGCCGCCGCAGAGCCGTAGCGCCATCGTGCACGGCGACTACCGCATCGACAACACGATGCTCGACGCCGTCGACGCCACCAAGGTTCGCGCGGTGCTGGACTGGGAGATGTCGACCCTCGGTGACCCGCTGTCCGACGCCGCGCTGATGTGCGTCTACCGGCACCCGATGTTCTCCATGGTGCATTCCGACGCGGCCTGGTCGTCCGACAAGATTCCCTCGATGGATGCCCTGGCCCAGAAGTACGCCGTGGCCGCGGGACAACCTTTGGATCATTGGGAGTTTTACCTGGCGCTGGCGTACTTCAAGCTGGCCATCATCGCGGCCGGCATCGACTTCCGCGCCCGCATGGCCGCCGGCCAAGCCGGCCAAGCCGGCCACGACGACCCCGTCGGTGAAGCCGTCGCGCCGCTCATCGCCGCCGGCCTCGCCGCCCTCAATTAGCGCGAGCGGCCGTGTTTGTACGGCGACACACGGCAATTCGCGTGCAGTTTGGGGCCGCTCGGCAGCGACGAGTGTGCCCTGATTGCACGGCTGAACCGGCGTGTTGGCGTACAAACACGGCCGCTCGGCAGCGACGAGCGTGCGCGAAATGCACGACTGCCGCGGCGTGTCGGCGTGCAAACACGGCCGCTCGCGGGAGGTACCCCCAGGCCGGCTCGCGGGAGGTTGAAGACTAGAGGCCGGCTTTGAGGTTCTTCCGTGCGGCGAGGCGGAGCTGCAGAATCCGGATGCTTGCCACCGCGAAAGTCAGCAGACCGCCTGCGACAGCCGAGAGCAGGATCGCCACACCCTTCTGGATGGTCAGTTGCCAGCTGAACAGCCGCAGCGTGACGTCGTCGCCGTTCTGCAGGATGAACACCAGCAGCAGGATGAGGATGAGGAAGCCGAGGATCAGCGCCGACCACAGCGCTGCGGTACGTGTGAACTTCACCGCAGACTTTGGCGTTCCAGCTGGGGGCGCCTCTGTTTCGGGCTTCTTGGACGTCGGCTTCGGCGACTTGGGCGCCGGAGGTTCGGCGGGCACAGCTGCCGGCTTGGGCGCTGACCCCGACGGGTCTGGGGAAGTCGCGTGATCGCTACTCATACGCACCATCTTGACGGTTCTGGGCGCCGGATGCCGGGAACTACGACACCAATTTTCGAATGACGCTAGGGTCGGGCTGAGTGCACGACGCCGAAAGGACGTTCGGATGGACTTTCGGGGAGCCGGGGGGCGCGCTGCCGCACCCCGCCGAATTCTCACCGCTCTGGCCCTGCTGCTCGCTGCCCTGCTGACCGGCTGCGGCAGCGCCAATCCCCTCGGCGGGGGCGGCATCTCGGGTGATCTCAAGTCGGTCGTGGTGGGATCCGCCGATTTCCCCGAGTCGAAGATCATCGCCGAGATCTATGCGCAGGCGTTGTCGGCCAACGGCTTTACCGTGGCCAAGCAGTTCGGCATCGGTAGTCGCGAGACCTACGTCCCTGCCGTGAAGGATCATTCGATCGACCTGATCCCGGAATACACCGGCAATCTGCTGCAGTACTTCGACCCGAAGACCACCGCCACGGCCGCCGACGACGTCGAATTGGCACTCGCTCGAGTGCTTCCCGGCGATCTGTCGATCCTGACCCCCTCACCGGCCGCCGACACCGACACCGTGGCAGTGTCGGCGGAGACCGCCAAGAAGTGGAATCTGAAGACCATCGGTGATCTGGCCCAGCATTCGGCCCAGGTGAAATTCGGTGCGCCGTCGGAGTTTCTGCAGCGGACCGAGGGGCTGCCGGGGCTGAAAGCCAAGTACGGCCTCGACATCGCGCCGGCCAACTTCATCGCCATCAGCGACGGCGGGGGACCGGCGACCGTCCGAGCTCTCGTCGACGGAACCGTCACCGCGGCAGATATTTTCAGCACTTCACCGGCCATCGTCCAGAACAACCTGGTGGTGCTCGACGACCCGAAACACAACTTCCTGGCCGCCAACGTGGTGCCGCTCGTCGCATCGCAGAAGAAGTCCGATCTGCTCAAGACGGTGCTCGACTCCGTCAGCGCGAAACTCACCACGAAGGCGCTGATCGACATGAACACGGCAGTGTCCGGCAACAGTGGCGTCGACGCCGACCAGGCCGCGAAAAAATGGGTGCAGGACAACGGGTTCGACAAGCCGGTGAGCCGATGATCAAGTTCGACAAGGTCACCAAGAGCTACGGCAGCGTGGTCGCTGTCGATGAACTGAGCCTCGAGATCGCCGAGGGGACACTGTCGGTGTTCGTCGGACCGTCCGGGTGTGGCAAGACCACCTCCATGCGGATGATCAACCGGATGATCGACCCGACCTCCGGCACATTGACCGTCGACGGTGCCAACGTCGCCACCGTCGACCCGGTGCGGCTGCGCCTCGGTATCGGGTACGTGCTGCAGAGCGCCGGGCTCATGCCACACCTGAAAGTGGTGGACAACGTCGCCACCGTGCCGGTCCTGAAAGGCGAATCACGCCGCAGCGCCAGGAAAAAGGCGCTGGGTGTGTTGGAGCGCGTCGGGCTCGATGTCAAGCTTGCCGACCGCTACCCGGCCCAGCTGTCGGGCGGACAGCAGCAGCGGGTCGGCGTGGCCCGGGCGCTGGCCGCCGATCCGCCGATCCTGCTGATGGACGAACCGTTCAGCGCGGTGGATCCGGTCGTCCGCGAAGACCTGCAGGCCGAAATCCTGCGGCTGCAAAGCGATCTACGCAAGACCATCGTGTTCGTCACACACGACATCGATGAGGCCGTCAAACTGGGGGACCGGGTTGCGGTGTTCGGACGCGGCGGCACCCTGCAGCAGTACGACCCGCCGCAGCGCCTGCTGTCCAACCCGGCCAACGAATTCGTCGCGGGCTTCGTCGGTGCCGACCGCGGCTACCGCGGCCTGCAATTCCGTGACGCCAACGGACTTCAACTCCGCGACATCCGCACCGTCGCAGAACCGGCGGTCGACGCACTCGACCTCGGCGACGGCCAATGGGCGCTGGTGGTCAACGCCAACGGCACGCCCTACTCCTGGATCAACGCCCACGGGGTGGGCCTGCACCGCGCCGGAAAGTCTTTGTACGACAGCACTATCGCGGGCGGGTCGCTGTTCCGGCCGGACGGGACCCTGCGGCTGGCGCTGGATTCGGCGCTGTCATCCCCGTCTGGTCTGGGCGTGGCGGTCGACGAGCAGGGGCGGGTCATCGGTGGTGTGGGTCTCGACGATGTGCTGGCGATCATCAAGAGCCGCAAGGGCAACCAATGCGATACCTACTGACCCACCTCGAGACCGCCTGGGTGCTCACGCAGATTCACCTGCGGCTGGCCCTGCTGCCGTTGCTGATCGGGGTGCTGATCGCCGTGCCACTGGGGGCCTACGTCCGGCAGCGGCCGCGACTGCGCCGGGTCAGCACCATCACCGCCAGCATCATCTTCACGATCCCGTCCCTGGCACTGTTCGTGGTGCTGCCCCTGATCATTCCGACGCGAATCCTCGACGAGGCCAACGTCCTGGTCGCCCTGACGATGTACACCGTGGCACTGCTGATGCGAACGGTGCCGGAGGCGCTGGACGCCGTCCCTGCGGACACCCGCGAGGCGGCGACCGCCATGGGTTATCGGCCACGCACACGCTTCCTGAAAGTCGAACTACCACTGTCGATTCCGGTCCTCACGGCCGGGATGCGCGTGGTCGCCGTCACCAACATCTCGATGGTGTCGGTGGGCTCGGTGATCGGCATCGGCGGGCTGGGCACCTGGTTCACGGAGGGCTATCAGTCCGACAAGAGCGACCAGATCATCGCCGGCATCATCGCCATCTTCGTGCTGGCGGTGGTCGTCGACCTGGTCATCCTCACCGCCGGCCGCCTGGCCACCCCGTGGACCCGGGCAAAGGCGCCGGCATGAACTTCCTGCATCAGGCTCTCGCCTACATCTTCACCGCGGCCCACTGGACCGGCCCGGCCGGCCTCGGCATACGGATGCTGGAACACCTGGAGTACACCGGCATCGCGGTGTTGTGCAGTGCGCTCGTCGCCATTCCCGTGGGCATGTATGTCGGCCACACCGGTCGGGGCACGGCTCTGGTGGTCGGCGGCGTCAACGCCCTGCGCGCACTGCCCACCCTCGGTGTCCTGCTACTCGGCGTGCTGCTGTGGGGCCTCGGCCTGCTGCCACCGACCGTCGCCCTGATGCTGCTGGGCATTCCGCCGCTCCTGGCCGGGACGTACGCCGGGATCGCCAACGTCGATCCGGTGGTGGTCGACGCCGCGCGCGCCATGGGCATGACCGAGCGCCAGGTGCTGCTGCGCACCGAGGTGCCCAACGCCATGCCCCTGATCATCGGCGGGCTGCGGACCGCGACGCTTCAGGTGGTGGCCACCGCGACCGTCGCCGCGTACGCCAGCCTGGGCGGGCTGGGCCGGTTCCTGATCGACGGCATCAAGGTGCGCCAGTTCTACCTGGCGCTGGTCGGCGCCTTGTTGGTTGCCGTCCTTGCGCTGGCTCTGGACGCTGCCCTCGCGCTGGCGGTGCGGGCATCGCGGCCCGGTCCGTCCGGAGTTGCCGTCGTGACTGCGAAGGCGGGCCTCCGTCGCCTACGGTAGACGGGTGAGCGCAGCCCAGTCCGATGCCAGCCCCAACGCTGCCGAACCCACCTGGCCGGCGATTCTGACCTGGCGCGCGCAGGACGTGTCGCGCATGGAGTCGGTTCGGGTCCAGTTGTCCGGCAACCGAATCAAGGCCTACGGCCGGATCGTGGCCGCGGCCACCGACATCCATCCGGCGTTCAGCGCGTCCTACGACCTGGTCACCGACGAAAGCGGCGCGACCAAACGACTGTCGCTGACCGTCACCCTGGCGCAGCGCGAGCGGCAGCTGTCCATCGCCCGCGACGAAGAGAACATGTGGCTGGTGCAGGACCACCAGAACCAGGCCCGCCGGGCCGCCTACAACGGTGCCCTGGACGTCGACGTCGTCTTCAGCCCGTTCTTCAACGCGCTGCCCATCCGGCGTACCGGCCTACACAACCGCGCGGCGTCGGTGTCGCTGCCCGTCGTCTACGTCCGGGTTCCGGACCTGACGGTCGAGCCGGTGACGATCAGCTACGCGAGCGCCGGACCGGGCCAGCCGATCAAGCTGGAATCGCCGGTGGCCGACACGTCGATCACCGTCGACGACGACGGCTTCATCCTCGACTACCCCGGACTGGCAGAGCGGATCTGATCACGCCACCGGCCCGGCCCTGCGCGGCCAGTTCCGCGCGCCAGCCCTCGGCCCCGATGGTCGTCGTGATGATCTGCGGCCTGCGGAAGTTGGCGTAGCGGACCCGGGCGGCATGGCCGGTTTCCACCAGCTCGGCCACCGATTGCGCCTCGACCAGCGACGAACGAGCCTGGCTCAGCAGCTCCATGGCCCGGTCCAGCATGACCGTCAGCTCGGCGGCGTTGGCCTCACACATGGCGCGGACGAGGTCGGGCGCGGTCGCAGCCACCCGCGTGCCATCCCGGAACGAGCCCGCGGCCAGCGCGAATGCCAGCGGAACCTCGCCGGCCGTCGCGGCCAGCGCCTCGGCCAGCAGATGCGGCAGATGCGAGATCGCGGCAGCCGCCGCGTCGTGTTCATCGGAGCGGGCCGGCACGATCACCGCGCGGCAGTCGAGCGCCAGGTGCATCACCTGGGCCCACACCTGCGGGTCGACGTGGTCATCCACGCTCACCACCCACGGAGCACCGACGAACAGATCGGGAGTGCCTGCCGCCCAGCCGGAATGCGCGGTGCCGGCCATGGGATGTCCGCCGACAAATCGGTCGAGCAGCCCGTACTCCTGAACTTGTTGCAGCACATTACCTTTGACGCTCACCACATCGGTCAATGGGCAATCCGGGGCGGTGTCGCGGATGTGCTCGAGCATGATCGGCAGTGCGGGAACCGGCACGGCCAGGACGATGAGCGCCTCACTCGACGCGGCGCGCTTCAGCGTGGCGTTGATGTCTTCGGTCACGTCGAAGCCGTCGGCCGTCGCAGACCGGACCGCCTCGATCGAGCGGTTGTAGCCGAAGACCTCCCGGCCCGCGGCCTGCCCGGCCCGCATCACCGAACCGCCGATGAGTCCCATACCGAGCACACACACCGGAGTTGTCACGCTCCAAGGTTTGCATACAGCCGGGGCCGGGTACATATGGGACCGCTGGTCAAGTGGCAGAGTGCGGACTAGCGTTGTCCGCATGGGAGTACAGCGCGCACAGGCACAACAGCAGGTTGCCGATCTCCCCGACGGTTTCGGGGTCGCGGTCGTCCGGGAGGACGGCGCATGGCGCCTCGTCCCGCTGAAGCGGGCGGCGCTGGTGGACCTGACCGCTGCCGAGACCGAACTTCGTGAGCTCCGTTCTGCCGGCGCGGTTTTCGGACTCCTGAATGTCGACGACGAGTTCTTCGTGATTGTGCGCCCGGCCCCGTCGGGCGCCCGGCTGCTGCTGTCGGACGCGACCGCGGCGCTGGACTACGACATCGCGGCCGACGTGCTGGAGAAGCTCGACGCCGACCTGAGCCTGGAAGAGCTCGAAGAGGACGACCCATTCGAGGAAGGCGACCTCGGACTGCTGGCCGACCTGGGGCTGCCCGAGGCGGTGCTCGGCGTGATCCTCGCCGACGACGAGTACGCCGACGAACAACTCAGCCGCATCGCCCAGGAGATGGGTTTCAACGACGAACTCGTGGCGGTATTGGACAAGCTGGGGCGGTGAGCTCCGCTGATGAACGGCTGATCCGGCTGGCGCTGGAGGCCGCTGAACTCGCAGGGGCCGACGACGTGCCGATCGGCGCGGTCGTCTTCTCGGCCGACGGCGTCGAACTGGCCCGGGCCGCCAACGCCCGCGAATCGCTGGGCGATCCGACCGCACATGCGGAAATCCTGGCATTGCGCGCCGCCGCGGCCGTGCATGGCGACGGCTGGCGGCTGGAAGGCGCGACGCTGGCCGTGACGGTCGAGCCGTGCACCATGTGCGCCGGCGCGCTCGTGATGTCCCGGGTGGCGCGCGTGGTGTTCGGGGCCTGGGAACCCAAGACGGGTGCCGTCGGCTCGCTGTGGGACGTCGTCCGGGACCGGCGTCTGACCCACCGGCCCGAGGTCCGCGGCGGGGTGCTCGAAGCCGAGTGCGCGGCGTTGATGGAGGAGTTCTTCGCCCGCCAGCGCTGATTTCCAGGACTCCTCGCCGTCGCACCGGCAGAGCTGCGGCCGAAAAGTACGTGAGCTCAGTCAAAGTGGCGTCAACCTGTTGTGACTGAGCCGAGGGACGCGTGGCGGCAGGAGAAGGTACCTGGCTTCAGGCAAAGCGACTTCGAGCGTCCATTGCGTGAAGCTGTGGACTTCCTGGGTTGGGCCCGTCGTGGTTTCTGCGTCGCGCGACCAGCGATTAGGGACTAGGGCCTGGGTTCGGTAAGCTGCCACACGGTGGCGTGTCCGAGCGGCCTAAGGAGCACGCCTCGAAAGCGTGTGTGGGGTAACCCCCCACCGAGGGTTCAAATCCCTCCGCCACCGCCATGGAGCCCCTCACCTGTCATCGCAGGTGAGGGGCTTTTTTTTCGATTTTCGCGATAGCGTTGAGCCCATGATGCGGCGGCGACTTCTGCAGGCGGGGATGGCGATGGTGGGCGCTGCGGTGCTCGCGGGCTGCGAGGAGGGCGAGCCGGCGTCGGATACCTCGCGGACCAAAGACGCGACAGGCCCGTGGGTCATGCCCGACGAAGGCGACCCGCACAAGCGGACGTGGATGGCGTTCGGTGCCAGCGAACGGATCTGGGGGCGACGGCTGTTGCCGCAGGTACGCCGCGATCTGGCGACCATCGCCACGACGATCGCGCAGTACGAGCCGGTGTCGATGCTGGTGCGCGCAGAAGAGATGGACCAGGCGCGCGGTCTCATCGGGACGGCAAACGTCGAACTGGTCGAAGCGCCGATCGACGATCTGTGGATCCGCGACACCGGGCCGGTGTTCGTCAAGAATGCCGGTGGCTGGGGCGGGGTGGACTTCAACTTCAACGGCTGGGGCGGCAAACAGGAACACCGTCGTGACGGCAAGGTCGCGGAGTTCGTGGCCGCCCGCGCCGGAGTGGACGTTGTACACACCGAGCTGGTTCTCGAGGGCGGTGGAATCGAGGTCGACGGCCAGGGCACTGCCATCATCACCGAAAGCTGCGTGCTCAATGACAACCGCAACCGCGGTAAGAGCAAGGCGGATGTCGAAACCGAATTGGGCCGCCTGCTCGGGGTGCGGAAGGTGCTCTGGCTGCCCGGCATCGCGGGTCATGACATCACTGACGGACACACCGATTTCTATGCCCGTTTCGCCGGCCCCGGCGTCGTCGTCGCCGGCCTCGACACCGACCCGAAGTCGTTCGATTACGACGTCACCCGGCGTCACCTGGACGTCCTGCATGCCTCGACCGACTCCCACGATCGACCGCTACAAGTCGAGGTGATCGAGGGGCCGTCGACGCTGCGAGAGAAGTTCGAGAACGACGACTTCGCGGCGGGCTACATCAACTTCTACGTGTGCAACGGAGCGGTGATCGGACCAGAATTCGGAGATCCCGACGCCGACTCCGCGGCCAAGGCCACCCTCGAGCGGATCTTCGCCGGCCGCAAGGTCGTGCAGATCAACATCGACGCCATCGCCGCCGGCGGGGGCGGCATCCACTGCACCACCCAGCAGGAGCCCGCCCGCTGATACACAAAGGCCAGGCACCCATCGGGTGCCTGGCCTTGGTGATCACGGACTAGCGGCCGAAGTTGAAGGCCGTTCCGCTGTTGAAGTTGGAGCCGCCGACCGGGGTCGCAACGCCGGCACCGGAGTTGGTGCTGGTGCTGGCGCCGTCGGGGCCGATCTCGCTCGAGCCACCGGTGTTGAAGCCGCCGCCGCCGACGGTGGGGATGAAGTCGGCCGGGGTGGGCATCGCGAATTCGTTGGCGGCGCCGGCGTTGAAGCCGCTGCCACCGAACGGGGTGTTCACGTCCGCGCCGCCGCCGACGTTGGCGCCGCCGCCGAAGTTCGGCATGAAATCAGCGGGGTTGGGCACGTTGAAGTCGGTGGCCGCGCCGGTGTTGAAGCTGCTGCCGCCGATCGGGGTGTTGATCGCCGCGCCGGTGTTGGTGTCGAAGCCCGCGCCACCGAAGCCGGCGTCGGTGCCAGTGGCGGTGTTGAACTCGCCGCCGCCGACCGGGGTGTTCACGCCCGCGCCGCCGCCTGCGTTACTGGAAGCGTCGAAGGGGTGCCAGAAGGGGTTCTCCACGCCGAAGTCGGCGCCGCCAGCGGCGTTGCCATTGCCGACCGGGGTAGCGACTGCGGCGCCGGTCTCACCGGAAACCTCGTCGTCGGCCCACGCCGGGGCGGCGACGGCGAGCGGCATGAGTGCGAAGGCCGAAGCCGCTACGTATCCGACGAAACGTCCTGAGTTGCGCATTAGTGAAACTCCAATCGTGTTCTCTTGCGTGTGGCCGGTGGACGCTACTAGGTCGCATTCGGTTCAACCGACCACTAGCCTGATATCGCCGGCCACGGCGCATCCGTTACAGCAGTGAACCAGCTGGTTAACACGTCAGTATTTGCTAAGCGTCTCGATTCGATCACTTCAGCTGTGAATATGCTGGACACATCGCGGTTTCGCCGTTCGCTGTCAACCGTCCCGCTATTCGTCGATCAGGACCGCGGACTCGTACCAATGGCACAGCAGCAGGGCCATCTCGACGTCCAGTCGGTCGTCACCGAGGGGCCGTCCACGGCGCTCCAACGCCCGCCCGACGCGGTACTTGACGGTGTTGAAATGCACCACCAACTCGTCGGCGGCGGCGGTGTAGCTACCACCGTGTCGCAAGAAGACCCGCAAGGTTTCCCGTAGGCGGGCGTCACTGGCGCCGGCCCCGGCCAGTGGCCCGAGAACCGTGTGGACGAACTCCCGGGCGTTGTCCTGGTTCTCGCCCATCAGCGCGGCAGCGGCGAAGCCGGGGGCGTCGGCCGCGGTGACGCCGTTCAGGTTGGCGGTCACGGCGACGCTGTGTGCGCGAAGCGCCTGCCGGTGTGACTGACGGAAGCCGTCGACGCTCGGTAGCGGTGTCCCCACAGCGACGGCGGGGGCGCCGGGATGAGAGTCCGCGAACAACCGCAGCTGTTGGGACGCACCGGGTGCGGCGGCACCGGACAAGGGCAGCCAGCCCCAGCCGGTCCGCTGGTCGGCGGCGAGGAACAGTGGACTGCCTTGTGTGCCAACATGATCGGCGACCGCGCGAAGGAACTGCTCGAGCTTGGCCAGCGCATCGTCCTGTGGGATGGCACGTCCCACCGACTGCCGGTCTTCGCTGGGCCACCACAGGACGACGGCCAGATGCTGACGGCGCATCGGGTACCGGATGGCGGCTGTCACGGCCTCGGGGTCGGAGTCGTTGCCCGACAGCACTTCCCGCACTCGGAGGGCCTGTGTGCTGTTGCGGTTGGTCAGCCAGCGATCGCGTTCGTCCTCGTAGACCGTCACGACCTGCTGCGAGATCCAGTCGATATAGCGGAACGTCACCGACGTCAGCCGTTCGAAGAGCGCCAGGTTGGTCGCCGCCGGGAAGCCGGCGCGGTTGATCTCTTCGCTCGCGACGTCGAGCACCAGCGCATGGCCGATGCGGTAAGCGCGTGTGAGGGCGTTCATCGGCACTCCGCGCTGCGCGAGCCGGCGGGCGTATTCGAGGGCGGCGGTCGGCGCTTCGATGTTGTCCAGAGATATGTCGTAGCGCAGGGCATGGAAGATGGTGTCGACGTTCCCGCCGACACTGGCCCGGAGCAGCTCGATGATCTCGGGATCACCGCGGAGCTCCGTGATATCGCTGGCCAGACGGTGTCCGACGGAGCGGGCCACCTCCGCTTGACGCGCGATGAGGCGCGTCATGATCGTGGTGTTGGCCTCGCTGATCGCCGGATCCATGTGCCGACTGTAGAGCCCGGCTTTGTGCTGAGCGTACAAGTCGACCGACAAAGTTGATCGGCGGACGACGGAGTGGTGCAGGCCACAAACTTCTAGCTTTATGACATGAACCTCGCCGCTCTGCCCGACCGCCGCGCTGCCGCGGCGCCCCACGCGCCGGCCGTCGCCGACGACCACACCGACCTCGACAACGCCGCATTCCTCGACGCCGTCCAGCGCGCCGCCGGAGCGCTGCACGAGCGCGGTGTCCGCGCCGGCGACGTCGTCGGCATCATGCTCCCGAACCGCGCGGCATTCGTCACCGCGCTGTTCGCCACCTGGCGGCTCGGCGCGGTGGCGACGCCCATCAGCCCGACTCTCGTCGCCGCGGAAGTCGCCTACCAGGTAGCTGATGCCGGCGCCGTCGTCCTCGTCGTCGACCGGGACGTAGAAACCGCCGTCTCCGTTCTGCACGTCGACGACATGGCGGGCGAGCCGCGCACGGCAGACCCCGTGGTCGGCAACGACGACGACCTGGCCCTGCTGATCTACACCAGCGGCACGACCGGCCGGCCCAAGGGCGTCATGCTCGACAACGCGAACCTGAACGCCATGTGCGCCATGGTGATCGAAGGCTTCGAGTTGACCGAGACCGACCACAGCCTGCTGATCCTGCCGCTGTTCCACGTGAACGGCATCGTGGTCAGTGTGCTGTCGCCGCTGCTCGCCGGCGGCCGGACCACCATTGCCGGCCGGTTCAACCCGGCGACCTTCTTCGCCCGCCTGGAATCCAGTCGCGCCACCTATTTCTCCGCGGTGCCAACCATTTACACCATGCTGCTGGGCCTGCCGCCGGAGGTGCGGCCCGACACCTCCGCGGTGCGGTTCGCCGTCTGCGGCGCCGCGCCGGCCAGCATCGAACTGCTGGAGGGATTCGAGAAGCGTTACGGCATCGGCCTGGTCGAGGGTTACGGACTGTCCGAGGGATCGTGTGCCAGCACCGGCAACCCGCTGGACGGGCCGCGCAAGGTCGGCACCGTCGGAATCCCGTTGCCGGGTCAGGAGATTCGCATCGTCGACCTCGCCGGCGCCGAAGTGCCGCGGGGCGAGCTCGGCGAGGTGGTGATCAAGGGGCCCAACGTGATGCGCGGCTACCTGAACCGCCCCGAGGAGACCGAGAAGACCTTGAAGGACGGCTGGCTGCACACCGGCGACGTCGGCCGGTTCGACGAGGACGGCTACCTGGTTCTGGTCGACCGTGCCAAGGACATGATCATCCGCGGTGGCGAGAACATCTACCCCAAGGAGATCGAGACCGTCGTGCACCAGGTGGCCGGGGTCGCCGAAGCCGCCGTGGTCGGACGGGTCAGCGGACTCTACGGCGAAGAGCCGGTCCTGTTCGTCTCGGCGCACCCTGGCGCCGAACTCGACGTCGAGAACATCGCCGCGCACCTGCAGGCGTCGCTCTCCAAATACAAACTGCCCGTAGATATCACCGTGCTCGAGACGCTGCCCAAGAACCCCGTCGGAAAGATCGACAAGCCGTCCCTGCGCAAAACCCTCACCACCACCGAACCCCGAATCTAGCCTGATACCAGCAAAGGAGCTCACATCATGGGATTCATCAAACCGACCCTGCCGAAGGTCGACCTGGAAGAGTTTCTCCGCATGCCACTGCAGGAGCGGCTCCGGATCATGTGCCTGAAATGGGTGGACGACGGATACGGCGCACCACGCATGATCCACGTGCTGTACATCCTCAAACTCACGTTCTTCTACGCCCTGGGTGGCGTCGCGATTGCGACCTGGACGTCGCACCTGCCGCCGTTCTGGCACGTCTCGGAATGGTGGAACCAGCCGATCGTGTACCAGAAGGTGATCCTGTGGACCGTCCTTTTGGAGCTCATCGGATTCGCGGGCTCCTGGGGGCCGCTGGCCGGCAAGACGAAGCCGATGACAGGTGGATTCCGATTCTGGGCCAAGCTCAACACCATTCGGCTGCGGCCGTGGAAGACGGTGCCGTTCACGAACGGCGACCGGCGCACCTGGTTCGACATCATCGTGTACCTGGCGTTGATGGCCACCGTGGTCGTCGCCATGGTGCTGCCCGGCGTGCCCAGCGAATCGCTGTCGAAAGCATTGCCGGACAACACCTCCGGCCTGGTCAACCCGGCGCTGTTCGTCGCGCCGATCATCCTGTTCGTGCTGATCGGCCTGCGGGACAAGACCATCTTCCTGGCCGGCCGCGGTGAGCAGTACCTGCCCGCACTGATCTTTTTCGCGACCTTGCCGTTCGTCAACATGATCATCGCCGGCAAGCTGCTGATCGGCACGGTGTGGTTCTGGGCCGGCGTCTCGAAGTTCGGTCTGCACTTCACCAATGTCATCCCGCCGATGGTGAGCAACAGCCCCGCGATTCCGTTCAAGTGGCTCAAGCGGGCCCATTACCGCAACTTCCCGGAGGACCTGCGGCCGTCGCACCTGGCGACCTTCATGGCGCATGGCCCGGGCAGCATCGTGGAAATCGCTGCGCCGCTGGCACTTCTGTTCTCGCCGTGGCCCTGGCTGTCGATCGCCGCGGCTGCCATCATGGTCAGCTTCCACCTGTTCATCATCTCGACGTTCCCGCTGGCGGTGCCGGTGGAATGGAACGTGCTGTTCGCCTACGCCACCATCTTCCTGTTCCTGGGCTTCCCGAACGGGGACGGCTACGCGGTGTGGGACATGAACCCGGGCTGGCTGGCCCTCGTGCTGGCCGCGGCGCTGTCGTTCTTCCCGATCCTCGGCAACCTGCGCCCCGACCTGGTGTCGTTCCTGCCGGCCATGCGCCAGTACGCCGGCAACTGGGCCTCGGCGGTGTGGACCTTCACGCCCGGTGCCGAGCAGAAGCTGAACCGCGTCACCCGGTCGTCGCCCAACTCGGCCGACCAGTACGTCGCCTTCGGGTGGGACCCCCTCACCGCCGAGGTGTTCACGCAGCAGGTGACGGCGTGGCGGGCCATGCACAGCCAGGGTCGTGGCTTGTACTCGGTGCTGCTGAGGTGCCTGCCCGACATCGACACGCGCATCGTCCGGGAAGGTGAGATGTCCTGCAACACCATCATCGGCTTCAACTTCGGCGACGGGCACCTGCACAATGAAGACCTGATCCGGGCCATCCAGTCCGAGGCACAGTTCGAGCCGGGTGAATTCGTCATCGCCTGGGTCGAATCGCAGCCCATCCACAAGATGACGCAGGAGTACAAAGTGATCGATGCGGCCCTCGGCGTCATCGAGCGTGGCACCTGGAACGTGAAAGACCTGGTCGACGAGCAGCCGTGGCTGCCCAACGGGCCGATCCCGCTCAACGTCACCTGGCAGCGGGCCGGAGTCCTGCAGTGAGTAATGCGGTTGTGGTCGGCGCCGGGCCCAACGGGCTCGCCGCCGCCATCACCTTGGCCGCCAAGGGAATCGACGTCACCGTTCTGGAGGCCACCGACCGGATCGGCGGCGGCATCCGCTCCAGCGAGTACGTCCTGCCGGGTCTGGTCTTCGACGACTGTGCCGCCATCCACGTGATGCCCGCCGGTTCCAAGTTCATCAAGGACCTCGGCCTGGATCGCTATGGCCTGCAGTGGAAGTGGACCGAGATCGACTGCGTCCACCCGCTCGACGACGGCACCGCCGGTTCGCTGTACCGCTCGGTCGAGACGACAGCCGCCGGCCTCGGGGTCGACGGATCACGATGGCGGCTGTTGTTCGACGGGCCGTCGCGCCGGTTCGACAGCCTGTCCGAGGACATCATGGGACCGCTGCTCCGGGTGCCGCGGCATCCGTTGGGGCTGGCCAGGTTCGGAGCGCCGACAGTGCTGCCCGCGACGGTGCTGGCCCGGGTCTTCCGGACGCCGCAGGCCCGCGCGCTCTTCGGCGGCGTTGCCGCACATACCTTTCAGCCGCTGCACCACCCGCTCACCTCCGCGATCGGGCTGGGGATCATCACCGCCGGACACGCCAACGGCTGGCCGGTGGCCGCCGGGGGATCGCAGGCGATCACCAACGCGCTCGAGGCGGTGCTGACCGAACTGGGCGGCAAGATCGAGACCGGTGTGCGGATCACCGCCGCGGCCCAGTTGCCGCCCGCCGACATCACCGTCTTCGACCTGTCGCCGTCCGCCATCGCCGAGATCCTCGGGGACCGGTTGGCCACACGGGTCCGTCGCGCCTTCGACCGGTTCCGTTACGGCCCAGGCGCTTTCAAAGTGGACTTCGCGGTTGAGGGCAATGTGCCCTGGATCAACGAGGCGGCCCGCCAGGCCGGCACCGTCCACCTGGGCGGTGACCTCGCCGAGATCGCCACGACCGAACGGGACATCCACGCGGGCCGGATGCCGCAGCGTCCCTTCGTGCTGGCTTTTCAGCAGTACCTGGCCGATCCAGGTCGTTCGGTCGGCGCCGTCAATCCCGTGTCCGCATATGCCCACGTGCCCAATGGCTACAGCGGTGACGCCACCGAGGCCATCATCATGCAGATCGAGCGCTTCGCCCCGGGCTTTCGCGACCGCATCGTCGGGCGGGTCGTGCGGTCCACCACCGAGATGTCGGTCTACAACCCCAATTACGTCGGCGGCGACATCAACACCGGTGCCAAGGACCTCCGGCAGCTGGCCTTCGGGCCGCGAACCACGTTGTCGCCGTACACCATCGGGGTACCCGGCATGTACATCTGCTCGGCGGCCACGCCGCCGGGCCCGGGCGGGCACGGCATGTGCGGGGCCAACGCCGCCGCCGTCGCGCTGGCCAGGTTGGAGCGCTAGCTACACGTTCACGGCGATGGTGTGCATCTCCCAGATGAGCAATTCTGCGCCGTCGTCGGCTGCGGCGATCCGTTGTCCGCCACTCGCGGTGAGCCGCACCGCATCACCGGTATGCAGGGGTCCGGACCCTTCGAAGTCGGCCGCACCACGGGTGACGAACACGTGGCCGTACGGCGCGTCCGGCACCTGCACCGCGCGACCGGCGTCCAACCGCGCGACGTGCAGGGTGGCATAACTGTTGCCGAAGGTGATGGCGGCGGTGTCGCGGTATTTGCGCATGCCGGATGCCATGGGAATCAACGTATTTCCGGTGAGTTCGGTGGAGATGTCGGCTTCCTGGTAGCTGGGCGCGCCGCCGAGTTCTTCGGGCGGAATCCACATCTGGACGACACGCAAAGGCTGGCGATCCTGGCGTCCGGCGCCGTTGCGCTCCGAGTGCCGCAGGCCCGTGCCGGCACTCATCCGCTGGGCCAGCCCCGGGTAGATGACGCTTTCGTTGCCGAGCGAATCCTTGTGCACCAGTGAGCCTTCCAGGACCCAGGTGATGATCTCCATGTCGCGGTGGTCGTGCGCGTCGAAGCCTTCACCGGGGGTGACGGTGTCCTCGTTGTTGATCATCAGCAGGCCGTGGGCGTTGGCCGCCAGGTCGAAGTTGCCGGTCGCCGGAAACGACTGCCACGATTCCAGCCATTCGTTGCGCCAGTGCCAGCGATCCTTCGCCTTGATGACGCGGATGGGCTCGACCGGCGATGGGTTCACCGCTCAATTCTGACAGCCGGTGAGGGCGTGCACTATGGAGGCATGAGCCGTCCGCCGCTGCGGGCACTGTGTGCCGCGCTGTTCGTCGCCGCGCTGCCTGCGATCGCCGGTTGCGGCGGGCACCGGGCGGCGGGCGCGCCGGCGGACGGCATCCCCGTCGGCCAATCGAGTCAGTCGGTGCAGTCCGGCGGGATGGCGCGCACCTTCCATCTGTACCGGCCCGACGGGCTCGGTGGTCCGGCGCCGTTGGTCGTCATGCTGCACGGCGGCTACGGTGACGGGGCGCAGGCTGAGCGTGCCTACAACTGGGATGCCCAGGCTGACGCCCGGCGCTTCCTGGTCGCCTATCCCGACGGCCTGGATCGCGCCTGGAACGCCGGAACCTGTTGCGGGATACCGAAGAACCGCGATATCGACGACGTCGGATTCGTCACCGCGATGGTCGGGGCGATCGAAGCTCAGATTCAGATCGACCCGGCCCGAATCTACGTCACCGGCATGTCCAACGGCGCCATGATGGCGCTGCGTCTCGGGTGCCAGACGGACCTGTTCGCCGCCATCGCTCCGGTCGCAGGCACGCTGCTCACCGACTGTTCGCGCGCCGCGCCGACATCAGTGCTGCAGATCCACGGCACCGCCGACGATCGTGTGCCCTTCGACGGCGGGCCGGGAAAAGCCAAGACGCTCACTGGTGCACCCAATGTCGACGGACCGTCGGTGCCCGCCGTGAACACGACGTGGCGAAGCATCGACGCCTGCGGGACTCCGATGACGTCAACCGCAGGAACCGTGACGACCCAGACCGCCGACTGCCCCGGCGGTCGCACTGTCGAACTGATCAGCGTGGCCGGCGCCGGCCATCAGTGGCCCGGCGGTGTTCCGAGTCCGCTGGCGCAACGACTCGGTGACCTGCCGCCGCCGTCGGCCGCGCTGAATGCCACCGACACCATCTGGCGGTTCTTCGCTGCGCACCAGCACTGAGTGACGTACGTATGTACGGAATGTCGAAACGGCCCGCAGAAAATCCCCGGATTGTCCGAGCATGACGGATGTGTCCTGGCGCACACTGAGGCCGTGACCGCCGATGGTGAGGTGAGATGAGTCGACAATGGCGGGTCGCCCTCGCCCAGGCCAGGCCGTTACAGGGCGGCGATCCGGTGGCCGAGCTGGCTGCTGACCTCGCCGCAATCCTCGCCGAGCGCCCCGACACGCAGATGGTGGTGTTCCCCGAGATTCACCTGCTGGGGGCGAGTGACGGCGCTGACGATCCCCGGTCCTATTTCGACGCGGTCGCCGAGCCACTCACCGGACCGCTCACGCAGGCGCTCGGCGCCGTGGCGGCGGACGCCGGCGTCTGGCTGGTGCCCGGCTCTCTCGCCGAGCGCGGCGCGGACGGCCGCGTGTACAACACCGCTGTCGTCTTCGATCCCGACGGCCGTTTGGTCTCGTCATACCGCAAGGTGTTCCCCTGGCGCCCACACGAGCCGTGGGCGTCGGGAGCTGGTTTCACGGCCTTCGACGTGCCCGGTGTCGGCCGGATGGGCGTCAACATCTGCTACGACAGCTGGTTCCCCGAGGCGACCCGGCAGATCGCGTGGCTGGGTGCGGAGGTTGTGTTCAACATCGTCAAGACGACGTCCGACGATCGCGAGCAGGAGCTCGTCCTGGCCCGCGCCAATGCGATCACGAACCAGATCTACTACCTCAGCGTCAACGCCGCCGGACCGCTCGGGCGAGGGCAGAGCATCTACGTCGGGCCGGAGGGTGAGGTGCTCGCTCAGGTGGCCCACGCCGAGCCGGAGATCACGCACCTGGCGATCGACCTCGACCGGGTGACCGCGGTGCGGACCCACGGCACCGCCGGGGTCAATCGGGTGTGGGAGCAGTTGCACGCCGACGACGACCCGATCGATCTGCCCGCCTACGGCGGTCAGCTGGTCCACCAGCGGTGGCAGCCGCAGACCGTCAACCCCGAAGGACACTCATGACCGAGACCGCCCAGCAGCCCAGCGAGGCCGGCCACCTCAACGCCACACTCGGCTTGGGCGGCGTGACGCTGTTCGGCCTCGCATACATGGCGCCGATCATCGTCCTGGGCATCTTCGGTGTGATCGCCGAGGCGTCGGCGGGAGCCAGCGCCGGTTCCTACCTGCTGGCCACCGTGGCCATGCTGTTCACGGCCGCGAGCTACGCGAAGATGTCGGTGCACTACCCGGTCGCGGGCTCGTCGTACACCTACGTCCGCAAGGCGCTGGATTCGAGGCTCGGGTTCCTGGTCGGCTGGACGATCCTGCTCGACTACCTGTTCCTGCCGCTGGTCATCTGGTTGATCGGCGCCGCGTACCTGACCGGTGAATTTCCGTCGGTGCCGGCGTGGGTGTGGATCGTGGCGTTCATCGTCGTGACGACGGCGCTGAACATCATCGGACTCAAGGTGGCGGACAAGGCCAACCTGGTCCTGATGGCCTTGCAGTTCCTCGTCATCGCGCTGTTCGTCGGTTTCGCCGTGGCACATATGGTGTCCTACCATGGCGGTGGCGCGCTGCTGTCCGGCACCCCGTTCACCGGTGCCGGTGGTTTCCCGGCGATCGCCGCCGGCGCGGCCATCGCGGCGTACTCCTTTCTCGGGTTCGATGCCGTCAGCACACTCACGGAGGACACCAAGAATCCGCAGCGCAACATCCCGCGCGCGATCATGCTCGTCGCTCTCATCGGCGGGGTGGTCTTCGTGGCGGTCGCGTACATCCTGACGCTGGTGCAGCCGGGCAGCACCTTCTCGAACGCCGATTCGCTGGCCGCGGACACGGCCCGGACCATCGGCGGGGCGCTGTTCGCCGCGTTCTTCGTGACCGGGCTGATCATCGGTCAGTTCACCTCGGGCCTCGCGGCGCAGGCCAGCGTGTCCCGGTTGCTGTACGCGATGGGCCGAGACTCGGTGTTGCCCAAGCAATTCTTCGGCAAGCTGTCACCCCGGTTCTTCACGCCGGTCTTCAACATCGTGCTGTGCGGGCTGATCGGGCTCGGCGCGGTGTTCCTCAACGTCGCCACGTCGACGTCGTTCATCAACTTCGGCGCTTTCACGGCCTTCACTCTGGTGAATGTGTCGGTGATCGGCTACTTCGTCCGGCATCGCCACGAACAACGGCTGAATCCGCTGACCTACGTGGCGATTCCGTTGATCGGAGCCCTCGTGGACGTCTACCTGCTCACCCAACTCGGCAGTGCCGCACTGACTCTCGGGGTGATCTGGATGTCGATCGGCGTGGTGTACCTCCTGGTTCTCACCCGTGGTCTGCGCGTCCCGCCGCCGGAGTTGTCACTGGCTGAGTAGGCGTGCGCTGCTGTCGACCCAGGGGAGCGCAGTGGACATCGAAGCGCTCCGCGACGGTGTCCAGCGTGCGTTGCAGGTGCGGGCGCCGACGGTGATGGGTGGCCAGGAACTGGGCCGTTCCGATGAGTTGGCGCGGCGCCGGGTACCACCGCGCGATATCGAGGCCGCAGTCACGAAATACCTTGGTGGGCAGGACATCTGTCATGAGGCTGAGGTTGTGCAGGGCCAGCGTCATGATCGTGTGAGGGAACGCCGCGTTGCACTTGCGGCGCAATTCGATCATGTCCAGCTCGTAGAGCGGCACCTCGGTGAGTTGGTCGGTGAACATCAGATGCGGCAGGAAGTAGCCCATGTACGTCGTCAGATGCAGGGTTGCCGCGCGGGCATTCAACGACAGCACCCGGCCGCTGGGCGACGTGTAGGGCTCGTACGGCCGTGAGCGCTTCAGCAAGTAGCCGGTGCAGTTGACGA
>Ga0265327_10001009_pt1 | contig 39899 bp, 24 predicted proteins | sample 41621metaG_FD_202089 | JGI IMG/M metagenome (GOLD analysis project Ga0265327, IMG submission 202089) | Rhizosphere microbial communities from Carex aquatilis grown in University of Washington, Seatle, WA, United States - 4-16-21 metaG | ecosystem: Host-associated > Plants > Roots > Rhizosphere... | reverse complement strand
CATACAGGAATTAAAAGCCATTAGCAGAGGGTTTAGAAACTACCACAATTTTAGATGTGCTATTCTTTTCCATTACGGAAAATTAGAGTTACTCCCCTCACAAAATATCCCGTAGAACCTTATTTTAATCCTATTCTATTGATTATTAATTATTTAATTACAAACAAACCGCCAAAACATTCACCATCTGCAAAAAAACTCCGTGAAACTCCCTTGTATTAAACTCCTGTATTTCTCTGTGTCCTGTAATACCCGCGCAATTAAATAACCAACCTAAATAGTAATCCCAACCAGTTCCCTTTATTACTGCTTAAGCCTTAGGCCTTTACCTTCCATATGCCTTATACCTTCGCTTCCATACGCCTTATACCTTCGCTTCCATACGCCTTATACCTTCGCTTCCATACGCCTTATACTTTCGCTTCCTTACTCCTTATACCTTCACTTCCTTATGCCTTATACCATACACCAAACACCTTTTAATAAATAACATATTTCCCCGGCGGTATCCAACCCTTGGGGTAATCAAACTTCGCCCTTTCTTCTGGTGTCAGGCTACTGGCTGGTTTTTTAATCCTGGTTATAAGGCCATGTACTACCTGTTTAATTTCCACCATCCGCTCGTCTTCCGGGTTTACGCCTGGGTATTGTTTGGTTAGTAAAATTGGCTCACCAAGCACTGATGGGTCCACATGCTTCGTCTCAGCCACCACTTCGGGTTTCCCTTCCTCCTCCGCTTCTTCTCTTAATGACCCACTGACCCCATGACCCACTGACTCAAAATCTTCCCCCATTGACCCAATGGCCCCATGACCAAATGACTGTTCATCTTCCGGACTTCCGGACTTCCCGTCTTCCGGTCTCACCCCTATGCTCTCATTTCCCAAATTCATCGTAATATCCCAGTGCTGGTCCTCCAACGCCTTATTCGCCCTCTTCACATGCAGCCCATGGTTCGCCTTCAGGTCGAAAATAAGGCCGCTCGCGCTGCCCTCGCCGTTCACAAGGGCATCCAGCTTGCGCGCAAGCACGGCAAATTCAATTTGCTTAATAACTCTTTTGTAATTGCGGTTTTTGCGCAGCTTTTCCAGTTCATCTTCATCAATACCAGCCAGGCAGCAAAAAACCTCCAGCAGGTATATTTTCGGTTTCTTAATAGTAACTGCCTCGTTGCGGTAACGTTGCTCAATGGTGTGCTCATCGCATTGTTTGCGGTACTGTTTAAATTTCTCTAATAACAGCAGAGGTTGAAGCCTGTAAGGCATACATTATTGATTTAAGGTTGAAAAAATAAAAACAATTTAGTTCAAGCAAGATATTAAGGCATGTATGTTGCCCGGCCAAACTTGCATATCAAACCGAATTTTAGGTTTAGACTAAACTAACGAAATTTTTTGAGGATAAAAAATATTTGTGTTACGCCAATTAGAACTTAAAACTACTGGGGGTTCCTCCATAAATCTCGTGCGGCCCTTCTCCGCGGGGAGAAGAGCCTGCCCCGCCGTGGCGGGGGATAGGGGATGAGGCGTTAACAACACATAAGGTAATATTAGTGCTACGCCATCAGGGGGTCCGCAAAAAAATAGTTTAAAAAATAATTTCACCTCTTCGGGGTTTCAGAAGATTGTGCCAGTATGTTGCGACAATAATATCAGCCCGCTGCCGGGGCTTTTAAATCTCGAAGGGATGAAATTATTGTAGTAAAAAATGCCTCAACAGTTAGCTAAACCCCGAAGGGGTGGCATTATTTAATTTATACGTCTGCCCTGCTTACATTTTGCATGCCCCGGTCTCACCTTAAATATGCCTTGAATCCTCGCGATGATGAAGGCCATGAATATACAACGGGTAAAAAAGCCAGTTAAAACCCTGCAAAACAATATGGCACTTGCGGTACGTTTTGCCTTAAGCTTAAAATTATCAAAAGGTTTTGCCATCACCTGGCATTACCCTTAGGCTGGCTTAATAAGTTGTCCAGCTTTTTCCTTGTTACAATCTCTTCTTTAAGCAATAAAGATTTTTTGTAGCTATCAATGGCTTTCATGTTATCGCCTTTGGCAGCGTACAGGTCGCCCAGGTAACGATACGCCACCGGCCCGTCCGGGTAATTTTGTATATTCATTTTAAACAGGTCCTCCGCCTTACTAAACTGTTTTTGGCTCATCATAAAAAAGCCGGCATTGTTTACCACATCTTCCGGCGGTAATAAATTGCTGCCATCTTCTTTAGTCATCCCATACTCAGCGCTTAAAATAGCGTAGTGCTCTTTAAGAAAAGATGCCAGTTGAAAAGTGGAGTCAGTAAACGAATTTGCAGGATACTTCAGCGTGTAGTCTTTAAAAATAAAATGAAGGCCATCATAAGTGGCAGGTAAAGGCGATGTGGTATGTGATTCGTCATTATAGTATTTAAAAGAAGCCCGTAAGCCATTTTTATTGCCCGGCATGTAACGTGCTAGTTGAAGTATGCCGCGCGGATGAAGTGTGCCGTCCGTAGTATCATGTTGAATGGTGGTGGTATCCATGCCCTGTGGCAGGGTATTCGCCATGGCAAGGAATATGGTCGCCCCATCATAAGAATTTGTTTTCATGGCGCCCGCCGCTTCATGCAACAGTTTTTGCTGGTCCCACCACATACTGGGGTCTATCGCTATATAACTCCTGAACAGTTTTGTATGGTGCATAAACGTATTAATAACCGTGATGCCCCCAAGCGAGTGCCCGATAAGCATGCGGTATTGCATGGATGGATATACTGAATCAATGTGGGGAACCAGCTCTTTCTCAATAAACGACATAAAGGCTTCGCCGCCGCCTGAATTTGCCGCCATAAAACTGTCTATCCACAGGCTGCCGGTTACTTTTGTAGGTGTAAGGTCTCTTATGCGGTTGGTATTTGGTATGCCAACAACAATCATTTCGGGGCAAATATTGTTAGCGTAAACCGAGCTTAAAAAATCTATCATCCCAACCACGCTTGCAAAATTCTTTTCGCCATCCAGCAGGTAAACAACCGGGTACTTCCTTTTTTTGTCAACTCCGGCGGTGGCGGGCAGGTGAACCCAAATTTTTCTTTCCTCATGCAGAATGCCTGAGTGAATGCTGTCCGCAGCGCCTATTACCAACGGGTTATTTTGCTGCGCAGCAACAAAACACTGGAAAATGCTTAGGAAAAGGCAGGCCAATACCAAACTTTTCATAACATGGCTTTACTGTTTAAATACACAGCTTTTTTAACAGTGTTGCATAATAGCAACTTTTTTTTCAACCCTTGTGCCACTGCCCGTAGTAGTGTGGGATAATGGCGCGAGGCAATAGCCCTATGCCATTGGCCTGTTTTTATGTTTACAGTATTTTCAAATTCCCCGGTTGCAAATGGTTTCCAAAATTTAGGCAACATAATGGAAGATTGATTTTCGTCACTTTAAGCACATACTTCAATAGACCCAAACTTAGTACAATGGATAAAAAGGTGTTTAAGAAGAGAGCCAAATACTCGCAATTAAGAGCGACGAATTTTGTTTATTTCTGTAAAGTCAATCAATACAGCTGTTAGCAATTTAAAAAATAAATTGGAAGCTGAAATTGCCAATTGGCAATAGCAACTTCCAAATTCCGGAGCCAATCTGCAATCGGGGAATCTGCAATGGTTTTATGCAATCGGTTACCTAAAATTTGCCGCCATTCATAAAATGTTTACTTACAAATCCATCTTTTTGCCGCTTTACGCTTACATTAGTGCTCCTGTTTTTATCATCATACAAGATTCAACAACCATCAAATGAAAAAAGTTTTGCCATTACTGCTGCTTGCTGCTGTAGCAGTTTTTTACTTTTCGTGTCAATCAAAAAGAAGCGGTAAACCCCGTGTGCTGGTATTCAGCAAAACTACCGGGTTTCGCCATGCGTCTATTGCCAACGGTATTGCCGCTATTCAAAAGCTTGGCCAGGAAAATGGCTTTGACGTTGACACAACTGAAAATGCCGCCATGTTTATTGAAGACACACTTAAAAAATATTCAGCCATTATTTTTATGAGCACTACAGGCAATGTGCTTGACTACCGCCAGCGCGCTGCAATGGAAAGATTTATACAGGCCGGCGGCGGCTTTGTGGGCGTGCATGCAGCCGCCGATACCGAATACGACTGGGGCTGGTATGGCCGTTTGGTGGGCGGTTACTTTTACGACCACCCGGGCATACACGATACATTTCCCAATGTGCAGCCTGGCGTTTATCATATAGTCGATTCAGCTTTTGGCGCCACCAAAGGCCTGCCAACAGAATGGAAGCGTACTGATGAATTTTACAGCTTTAAAAAGATGGACTCATCAATACATGTACTTATAAAGATTGATGAGAACAGCTATAAAGGCGGCCACAGAATGGGTGAGCACCCAATGAGTTGGTACCATGATTATGATGGCGGCCGCTCATTCTATACAAATCTTGGCCACACGCCTGAATCGTACACTGATGCCGATTACCTGAAGCATTTGCTGGGGGGCATTGAATATGCTATTGGCGATAATAAAGAGCTTGATTATGCAAAAGCCAAAACAGAGTTTCCGCCGGATGAGGACCGCTTTGCAAAAGTAGCGCTGGTACAAGGTGAGTTTGAAGAACCAACTGAAATGACCATTTTGCCAAACCTTGATATTATGGTTGTTCAGCGCCGCGGCGATATTTTACTATATAACCACGAAACTAAAAAAGTTAAACAGGTTGGCCATCTTAACGTTTACTGGCACACACTGCACACACCAGGGGTAAATGCAGAGGAAGGTTTATTGGGCCTTTGTAAAGACCCCAATTTTGCTAAAAACCATTGGGTGTATATGTATTACAGCCCTGCAGATACATCTGTGAACAGGCTGTCAAGGTTCACCTTTGAAAATGACACAATTGACCTGAAGAGCGAAAAACCAATACTGGATGTTTGGAGCCAGCGCGAAATATGCTGCCATACCGGTGGTTCAATAGCCTTTGGCCCTGATGGCTTGCTATATGTTTCAGCCGGCGATAACTCAACACCGTTTGATGAGCCGGGAGCAAAATATGTAAGCAACAGCTTTAGCCCGCGTAACGATATACCAGGCCACCAGCAATATGATGCAAGAAGAAGCGCGGGTAATACCAACGACCTGCGTGGTAAAATACTGCGCATAAGGGTGAAAGATGATGGCACTTATGAAATACCTGATGGCAACCTGTTCCCCAAAGGCACGCCTAAAACAAGGCCTGAAATATATGTAATGGGTAACCGTAACCCTTACCGTATAAGTGTTGACCAAAAGAACAGCAACCTGTACTGGGGTGAGGTTGGCCCCGATGCCAATGCTGACAGCCTTGAAACACGTGGCCCCCGCGGCTACGACGAAGTTAACCAGGCCCACAAGGCAGGTTATTTTGGATGGCCGCTGTTTGTAGGTAACAACTATGCTTACCGCGAGTACGATTATGCTACCGGCGCACATGGCGCTGCTTTTGACCCCGCACACCCGGTTAATACTTCACGTAATAACACAGGCCTGGTTGACCTGCCACCCGCGCAGCCTGCGTTTATATGGTACCCTTATGCGGCTTCGCCCGATTTTCCTGAATTGGGCACAGGCGGCCGTAACGCAATGGCCGGCCCCGTGTATTATACGGATATGTTCCCTAAAGAAACACGCCTGCCTGATTACTACAATGGCAAGCTGATAATTTATGACTGGATACGCGGCTGGATGAAAGCCGTAACCATGCTGCCTAATGGCGATTTTGATAAGATGGAGCCGTTTATGGAACACACACAACTGCATAACAATATTGATATGGAAGTTGGCCCTGATGGTAAAATATACCTGCTGGAATATGGCACCGGCTGGTTTACAAAAAACGCTGATGCAGGCCTTTCTGTAATTGAATACACTGCCGGCAACAGGCCGGCCAAAATAGCAGGTATTAGTGTTGATAAAACTACAGGGTCATTGCCATTTGCTGTAAAAGCAACGGTAGACGCCAAAGACCCCGAAGGCGACAAACTTACTTATACCTGGGACCTTGGCAACGGTACTACCAAAGAAACAAGTGAGCCAGCCATTGACTATACTTATAGTACTGCCGGCGATTACAAGATCTCAGTTACCATTAAAGATACACAGGGTGCAACGTCAAAAAGCGATGAGGTTAGCGTATATGCAGGCAACGAAACACCTGTTGTTAATATTGCCCTGCAGGGGAGCAATAAATCGTTCTACCTGCCTGGCCAGCCTGTTAAATATGCGGTTACTATAACCGATAAAGGCGACACATCAAAAATGGACCCTGCCAACCTGTTTGTTTCAGTTGACTATGTGCAGGGCTTCGACAGGGCATCAGTAAGTGCAGGGGGCGGCGCTAACATTGCGGGTAAAGTGTTAACGCAAACATTAGATTGTAAAAGCTGCCACAAAGAATCAGAAAAATCAATAGGGCCTGCGTTCACGCTGGTGTCGCAGAAATACGCCAAAGACGGTAATGCAAAAACATACCTGAGCGACAAAATACGCAAGGGCGGCAGTGGTGTTTGGGGTGATGTGGCAATGGCTGCGCATCCTAATATATCACAAAGCGACCTTAACCAAATATTAAGTTACATACTTGGCCTGGCCAACAAAGGGCAGCAAAAAGCATCGCTGCCTGCAACAGGCACTATTATACCGCCGGCAGGTACCAAACCCGGCAGCACCCTGGTATTAACGGCAAGTTATACTGATAAAGGAGGCAACAACATTAAGGCCCTTACCGGCAGCAATGTTGCTGCGTTAAACAGCAATACCGTAATGTTTACAGGCAAAGAAAAAGTGAGTGGTTTTACTACTGCAAACTACAACGGAGCCAACTTAATGCTGCCGCCAAAAGCAGAAGGTTGGTTTGCGGTAGACAATGTTGACCTTACAGGCGTGGGCTCTGTAATCGTGTCTGTTGGCTGGCAGGTAGCGCCTAAATATGGCTTTGACTATGAAATAAGGCTGGATGGCGAAACCGGCAAGGCAATAGGTAAAGCAAGCCTAACCGCGGCATCTGCTACCGGCGGCAAAGCCGGGCAGTTTACCAGCATACGCATACCGCTTGATGCTGTAACGGACGGTAAACAGCATACATTATATTTTGTTAGTAAACCACGCGACGCTGCAGAAACAGCAGTAACGGGTATAGGTAGCCTGACGTTTGGGGGCAAATAATACGAAGTACGATTTACGAAGTTAGAAGTACAAAGTACGAAGTTTATATAACCCGGTTAGCAGAAATGCTGGCCGGGTTTTTTGTTGGGGGCCGAACTATTAGATTAAGGAAGAATAGCATTTTTATTTTGCCCGATTATAAATGCTAATACGATCTCCGCAAGACTTATTGCATCTGTTGTTAAATTTCCCGCCTCAATAAACTCCAGCGATTTCCTGCAAAACTCTAATTTATCTGTTGGGCTAAGACTACCAGATCCTGTTTTATTAAATCGCTTAACGCCAGGTTCATCTTTTATTAGAAGCTCATCAATAAGTAATCCTATTTTTTTATGTTTTAGCATTTCTACGTCGACTTCAGGAAGATTTGAAATTTCGGGAAAGGCCTTTGCAACTGTCGAATATTGAATTATTGTTTTTTTTATTGTGATTATCGATAGAAGATTTTCAGTTTCAGGCACAGGCAATTCGATAAACCTTTCAGCTAGCAAGTCTTTGAGTCGTGATTTACGCCCAAGATTTTTACCAAAATCATTATCAACAATAACTAACGATTTACCACAAAATTTTTTGACAATTATGCTTTCCCTGTCTGCCTCATAAGAAGAATCTTCTGAAAAATCCCAATGCACTATGCTATCGCCTGCTGTTAAGGCAAAAGAATAATTGACACCCTCTTGCAAGTGTTTGTAAAGTTTAAATTCTTCTTTTAAATGCGCAGATACGACATATTGTGATATTATTCTTTGTAGATATAGCCTATCAGTTATACCTTCTACCCATATTGTACAGTTAGACAAATACACTGAAGTGTTAGTTACCCCTAAGAGATTAAGAAGATTGTCATTGCCGTATGCCACATTTTCAACAACGAAATCTGGAAGTATTTCAATATCATTTGTTTTTTTATGGTATGCTTTCCTAACAGTAAAAATCGAAAGCTTGTTAGTGTAATTAACGGCATCTAAAATATGGTTAGAATGGGAGGAAAGAAATATTTGAAAATTGTTTGTTTTTGGATGATGTAGGAAAAATTTAAGTAGTTCTTTTTGTAAACCAGGATGAATAAATAACTCGGGTTCTTCTATTCCAATAAACCCACAATCATAGATGAAAAATGGGAAAGTTATGATAATTATCATTTGCAAGCCATCTCCAAGGTTATGTATTGGCTGCTCTTTTTCTTCTCCTATTTTAATATTAATCAAATCTGTGCCAATGGGTACTGTTAATTCGATCTCCTTTTTGTCAAAAAATTCTTCGCTAAGAAATTTTTCAAAGGCTTTTATTTTCCTTCTATCACCAGTATTTGAGTTTTTGAGCTGTTGAATGTCGGTGGCCATTAATTCACCGTTGTAGATATTTATTGTCTCACCAAATCCATACTCTCTTTTCGTTTCATCCGAAATTTTGGATCTTCTTGCAAATGGTCGAAGAGTCCGCACACTCGGTATATAAATGCATTTGTGGGTATCAAAAGTTGAATGCTGTTGTTCAGAAAGCCAAGAGGTTTTCTCAGTTACAATATTCTTAAGATTCGCCAGTTCTTGCAAAATGTTGTGTGATAGCTGCGCATCAAGTGGCTTATTGCCGTGCCCTGATCCCTGGGCTCTAATATTATCTGGAGGGAATTCTTTGAAATCCTTAGAAAATGCTGTTTTTAATGTTAGAATTAATTGATTTATGTCGTAGTTAGCGGCTATAGTCAAAAACGGAGTTATAAGCTGTTCAAAATGTTCAAAATTAAAAACATCCTTTCCGTCGTTGTTTAAGTAAGGGCGATTCCCTCCGAGGTTATGGCTTAATCTTTTAATCTTGCTATTTATTAATTCAAGAAAATTTAAAATCTCGGTCTTTCGATTATTAGAATAATATTTGTCCCTTTGAGTTCGTAGTATTTCTCTTAGAAGTTTACTTTTTCCAGAATTGTTGGCACCCACCAATATGTTTATTTTATTTAGTTCTTCTAAATAGTTCAATGGATTTCCTACGCCATCAAACAGTTCACCTTTCAAGGAAGTAGGGATGTCACATTTTTGAAAGGATTCGTAAAACTCAAGCATAATTAAACGGATAAAAAGTGAATTTAATAAATTTCAATCGCTTGTCATACTAATAATAAAATCCCGGGTTCTTTCTTCCCCCATCTCACCGAAATCTCCCCCGCATTCCCCTAAGCTTATTACTATACCAAGCCCGCTTGTCATCTTCCTAAAAATCAAAATAATAAAAACCTTATTTTGCAGGTTGCTAAAATATTTACACTACATGAGAAAATATTTATTGCCGTTAGCTGCTATTGCGTTTGTAGCAAACGCTAAGGCGCAACAAGGCGGCGCCCTTACTGTGGCTGACTACCAGCGCGCTGAAAACTATTTAACCTACAACACTGAACCACTCGTTGACCACAACGGTATTCGTGCTGAATGGTTGCCGGGTAATAAATTTTCGTACCGCAGGTTAACGCCACAGGGCAGCGAGTTTATGCTGGTTGACCCAGTTAAAAAAACCAGCGCACCTGCATTTGACGCACAAAAGCTTGCCACGGCTTTGGCAACAGCCACAGGCAAACAATACGATGCCAATAAGCTGCCTTTTTTCAGCATTGGTTTTTCGGATGATATGAAGTCGGTGATCTTCCAGGCTGAAGGAAAGCAATGGAGCTTTAACACCACAACAAATACGGTTACTGAAAACACCACACCTGTAAAAATGGGTGGTGGTGAAAGGGCTGTTGGCGGACGACGCGGCGGTGGCGGGTTATCTGTTACATCGCCGGATGGTAAGCAGGCCGCTTTTATAAAAGACTGGAACCTGTGGGTTAGGGATGTAGCCACCAAAAAAGAAACACAGCTTACAACAGATGGCGTGAAAGATTTTGGCTACGCTACTGATAACGCCGGATGGAAAAGCAGCGAAGGGCCGATATTAATGTGGTCGCCGGATTCAAAGAAAATAGCCACTTTTAAAGACGACCAGCGTAATGTTGGTGATATGTACCTTGTTAGCACTAATGTTGGGCATCCAACCTTAAAGCAATGGAAGTACCCTTTGCCGGGTGATAAAGATATAGCCATGGTAACACGCGTGGTTATTGATGTTGACAATGCAAAAGTGGTTACCCTGCAGGTGCCGCCTGATGCGCACAGGGGCACATTAAGCGACGACATTGCGAGCAGCGGTACGTTTGATGATGTTGACTGGAGCGATGGCAGCGCCTTAGCTTTTGTATCAACAAGCCGCGACCATAAAGATGAGAAGTTTCGCATTGCCGACCCTAATACAGGAGCGGTGCGCGAAGTGTTTGAAGAAACTGTGGCCACACAATTTGAAAGCGGCCAGGGCGCTATAAACTGGCGCTATCTTGCTAAAAGCAACGAAATTATCTGGTACAGCGAGCGTGATAACTGGGGCCACCTGTATTTATATGATGCCACTACCGGCAAACTGAAAAACAAGATAACTGAAGGCGATTGGGTTGTTACGCGCCTGCTGAAAGTGGATGAGAAAAACCGCCAGTTGTATTTTATGGTGGATGGTGCTGAAGCAGAAAACCCTTATTTCGCCCAGTTGTACAAAGTTGGTTTTGATGGTAAGGGCCTTACAAAACTTACGCCCGAAGTGGGCAACCATTCTGTAACGTTCTCCCCGGATTTTACATACTTCATTGATACTTACTCACAGCCTGACGTGCCGCCTGTTACTGTTATGCGCAGTATTGATGGCAAGCTTGTTTGCAATGTTGATAAAACGGATGTTAGCAGGCTTGCAGCTACAGGCTGGCATGCGCCAATACCATTTAGCGTAACAGCGCACGATGGCAAAACAGATATTTATGGCCTGCTGTTTACACCTGTAAAATTAGACCCCAATAAAAAATACCCGGTTATTGATTATATCTATCCCGGCCCGCAAGGCGGCAGCGTAGGTAGCTGGAGTTTTGCGGCATCGCGCGGGGATAACCAGGCATTGGCTGAGCTGGGTTTTGTGGTGTTTGTACTGGAAGGTACCAGCAACCCTTTGCGCAGCAAAAGCTTTCATGATATGAGCTATGGCAACATGGCCGAAAATACCCTGCCCGACCAGGTTGCAGGTATTCGCCAGCTTGCACAAAAGTATGCTTATATGGACACTACCCGTATTGGTATATGGGGCCACTCAGGTGGTGGTTTTGCAACGGCAGCGGCAATGTTCCGTTATCCTGACTTCTTTAAAGTGGGTATAAGCGAGAGCGGCAACCACGAGAACAGGAACTATGAAGATGATTGGGGTGAGCGTTACGATGGTTTAGCCGCTAACAGCGATTATAACGCACAGGCGAATGAAAACTTTGCAAAGAATCTGAAAGGTAAATTATTGCTGGCGCATGGCCTTGCTGATAACAACGTGCCGCCCTATAACACCCTGCTTGTTGTTGAAGCGTTGGAGAAAGCCAATAAAGATTACGACCTGATCGTGTTTCCAAACAGCCAGCACGGTTACGGCCCATATTCGCCATATATGATGCGCCGCCGCTGGGACTATTTTGTAAAGAATTTATTGGGCATGGAACCACCTAAAGAGTACCAGCTAAAAGCAACACAAGACCCGAGGAATGGAATGCAATAAAGAAGGTCAATAAGTCATTAAAGCGCGTTGATAGATGCTATATGACAATGATAGAATCAATTCACTTATTTTGGATCATATTAAATAAAGAGAGGGCCGCAATGACGCAGCCCTCTCTTTATTTATAGATATCATGTAAGCTACTTATCATCCTTCCAAACATTGTTCTTCAGGTCAATATCCGGCAGTTCTCTTTCAGGGTCTAACACAATTGATTTAATGGCTGATGTGGAAGGGTATTTAAACGTCCATACGCTGTTGCGTTGCCAAACATTAACAGGCAGGCGAAGCGTATCAACCGTGCCATTTGCCTGTGTTATTTTAAGCACAACGGGCATGGCCATTTTTTCTTTGTTTACAATAGTTATTATGGCGCCCTGAGCGGTATCGCCTTTTACATATTTAACTGATTGTACAGCCTGGTCAAGTTTCCAGGTAGTAAAAAACCATGGTTTAAAAAACCAGTTAAGGTCTTCGCCGGCAGCATCATTCATTGCTCTAAAAAAGTCATAAGGCAAAGGGTGCTTTAATGCCCAATGTTTAATGTATTCATGAAAGGCGTAGTCAAACCTGCCTGGCCCCAGTACATCGTTGCGCAGCATGGTAAGGCCAAGTGCTGTTTTTCTGTAGTATTGCCCGTAATCGTTAAGGCCAATAGCTTCGGGTGCGGTCATTAGCGGGTCGTGGCTGTTTTTGTATTGTTGTAAAACCCTTTGTGCCTGTTTGGCTGTATCGCGGTACTCACCGTTGTTAAATATATTGGTGGCATAACCGTTAATGTAGGTATTAAAACCTTCGTCCATCCACATATATTTTCTCTCGTTGCTGCCCACGATCATCGGGAACCAGTTGTGGCCAATTTCATGTGTTACATCGCCCCAAAGGCCGCCTTTTTTTAAATCGTTCAGGCAAAAAATAATACCCGGGTATTCCATACCAAGTGCAACGCCCGCAACGCTTACGGCACTGTTCCAGGGGTATTCATAAAAACCTTTGGAGTATATCTCCATGCTATATTTAAGGTACTCGGTTGAACGCCCCCACGAATCTTTGCCGGCGCTTTCTACAGGGTAGGCCGACATGGCTATGCCTTTTCGCCCTGAAGGGAAGTTTACCCTTGCAGCATCCCATATAAATGCTTTTGATGCAGCCCAGGATACATCGCGTGTATTAAGCATCTTAAAGTGCCACGTTAGCGGCGTTTTTGACGGATGCGTACTGGCCTGGTTAACCTCTTCAGGTTTAACGATCATTTCCGTAGTATCGCTGGTGCGTGCGTGGGCAAGCCTGCTTTGCTGTATGGGCGTTAATACCTGTGCACCATTTTGAAGGTCGCCGCTGCCAACAACCGTCATGTTTGCGGGTGTGGTAACATAGTAGTCAAAATCGCCGTAGTCACAGTAAAACTCACCAAGGCCCATATATGGCAAAGTGTTCCATCCTTCCACATCATCATATACACACATACGCGGGTACCATTGTGCTATCTCATACACATAGCCGTCTTTAAACAGCTTGCGGCCCATACGGTCTGCCCCATAAAATGGGATAGAAAAACTATAGCTAACCTTTACGGCAATTTTATCGCCTTTGCCAGCCATCGGCATGCGTAAGCGTACCTGCATACGGGCATCGGTAATAACAGGTTCAACCGTATAGGTTTGGCCTTTATACGTTACCGATACTGATTTAACATGATAACCTCCGCGGCTAAAACCTTTTACATCAAAACGGTCGCCGGTATAAGGCGTTACCGCTGCCCCGCGTGATGAAGGGTTAAACAGGTTTTGGTCAAGCTGCATCCACAGGTAATCAAGATTGTCGGGGCTGTTGTTGGTATAAGTTACCGTTACATCGCCTGTAATAGTGGTGTCATCTGTTGCCTCATTCAGGGTGGCATGTATAAGGTAATCTGCCCTGTTTTGCCAGTAATGCTGGCCCGGCTGGCCGCTGGCACTACGTGTGTCGCCACTTGTAACAGGCCAGGTAATTGGGCCAAAAACATCCTGGTGGTCATACTTAATTGAATCGTTGGTTGGCTGTGCAACCGCGCCTGCAACAAACAATACCAATGCGCAAACACCCGGTAAAAGGTGCATTTTTAATTTTCTCATGTACTTTACTATTATAAAAGGCGTGTAAATTAAGCAGAAACCTTAATAAACTAACAGCCAATAGCTTAAAGGCGGTAAAAACAATGTTTTAACGGGATAATACCAAACCGGGCATGGATTTAGCTGATTATAAAACCCTGTTTATTAGATTGACGATCAACTTTAACCGCTAAAGATTTCTTTCAAAAACCATCAAGGTTTGTAAACCGGTTTATGTTTCACGATTCACATTTCTCTTTTCCCGTTTCACGATTGACTTTTCACATTTCACTTTTCACGATTCCCGTTCCCCGGCCACCGCCAGCTCAATATAAAAAGTAGTGCCCTTGTATTCAACACTTTCAAACCAAATTTTACCATTGTGCTTTTCAATAATACGTTTTGAGATTGAAAGGCCAAGGCCAAAAGGCTTCTCACCGCCGGTGCCGGTTTTTTTGGCAGGGGTAAACATGTCAAAAACATGCGCTCTGTCAATATCGGGTATGCCCACCCCGTCATCCGTAACGGAAATAACGCCACGGTTACCCTGGCGGTTTATACTTACCGTTATATTGCCCCCCGGCCTGGTAAACTTTATAGCGTTAACTATAACATTATTAAATACACGCCACATTTTTTCGCGGTTAATGTTGGCTATTATCGGTTGTGCATTGCCCGTGTATCGCAGGGTTTGCCTTTTTTCCTTTGCCCTAAATTGCAATAGTTCAACTGTGTCGTTTAGCAGCATCGCTATATTATGGGGCTCAGTTACTATAGGCTCGTTTTCCTGTGCCAGGCCCGAGTTAAGCAACTCGTTGATCATTTCCATTGAATGATTGCCTGTTGATTCAACCAGTTGCAGCATGTGCCTTTGTTCTGCATTCAGTTCATCATCTTTAAGCAATATGCCGGCAATGCCCGTAATGCCGCCCAAAGGGTTTCTTAGGTCGTGCGCCATTACACGCATAACGCGTATATAATTTTTATTGGCATCCTCAAGCTCCTGTAACGTGCGCTGTAACTGCTGGTTTTGTGCAATGCTGTCGTTGTAGCCTTTCCTGCTTTTTTTAAGGTTGCGGTATACAAGAAAAATAATAACCAGCGATAATGCCACTACCACTGTTATAGCCCACAGGTAAATTTTATTTACCTTGTCTTTTATCTTTAATTCATTCAGCGTTTGCTGCTGTTGCAGCGTGTTAAATTCTTTACCTACGTTAAGGGTCATTAATGTTCCCGAAGCTTTGTCAATTGAATCTTTAATACGTATATATTCCGCAAGCTGGTTATAAGCATCAAGCTGCCTGTTATTTTTAAGCAGGAAAGCTGCATACAATTTATGCCATTTTACCTGCGATACCGGGTTGTACCTGGGGTGCCTGTCCAGCAGTTGCTTGCTGCGGTAAAATAACGGCTCTGCTTTTTGCAACTTGCCCGTGGTTGTATAAAGTTCAACAAGCTTTAATAGTGGCGGCACAGTTATGCCGTCTGCATCAACCCAGTTAATACCGGTGCTTTTAGCCAGGTAAAATTCAGCGCTGTCAATCATGCCACGTTTAAGGTAAAGGCCACCCAGGTTGTCATACACTACTATTCTTGCCGAGTTAAGCGATGTGTCTTTTACCTGGCCGGAAGCGGCGGTGGTTTCAATCAGGTTAATGTCCTTAAAATAGCAAAAAGCAGCGCTGTCATAAACACCGGCACGCTCATAGGCAAGGCCTGCGTTGTCAAGCTGGCCTTGCTGAAACCCAAATTTTTGCTGTTGTACGGCAAAAACGCAGTCGCCGCTCATTTCATAACTTTTATACCAGCTTTGTGCCGCCTGGCGATAATTTAGCTGGTCGAAAAAAATGCCGCCAATGCGCGATATAATTTCAGATTCATCACAAACAGTTATGCCGGGTATGCTTTTGGCGCGATAAAAATATTGCAATGCAAGGTTGAATTTTTTATTAGCGTAACAGGCTATGCCTTTTGTAATAAGTACTTTAAAGTACTGTTGTGGATATAAGGCCTGTAATGTTTCGTTGTTAAATTCGGCCATAGCGCTGTCTGCCATAATATTCATTGCCGGTTCATCATCCCGTAAACCTTCCGCTTTAATGCGGTAGTACGCGCCTAAAAAAGGCTCGGCTTCATCTTTGTAACGGTTATGCAATGCAAGCAGCAGCTCAATTGCCGTATCTGTACGGTCAGCTACGCGCAAACTGTCAATAATTTTAAACTGGTGTTCAGCCTCCTTTTTTATGGATGATTCTTTTTGCAGGCAACCGGTAAATAGCACCGCAGTTATAAGAATGATGTTACGCTTAAGTATTGCGAGGGCAAACTTAACAGGTTGGTTATCATTGATATTGCTTAAAAACATTCCCAATAGCAGGGGGGGTAAAATTTACGCGAACGAAGTTAGCGCTTAAATTAATTGCCTGTAAAAAAATAAACTAAGCGGCTACTTTGACTGAAACTGCCAAATGCCTAACGCCAGCGATACAATTACGCCGGGCCAGGTTTCAATGCCATCCAGGCTGCCCTGTACAGGCATTACGTCTGTACTTATCCAGTGGTTACCTTTTAAAAGAAACATTTTGGCCTGGTATACCAGGGTTTGTTTAAAAGGGTTGTTTATTTTAAGCATCATCATTTCGTGCTTACCTCTTTTTGACACCTGCATAAAAGTAACAGTCATCGTTTTTTCCGGGTGGGTATTTTCTTTTACCGCAACCATGTTTTTTATTACATCGTTCTCAAGCGTTACCTCAATATACACCGTATCGCCCGGGTAAATTTGAAGGCTGTTATCCGGCAGCAGGTATGCGTCTGCGGGCACGTCCTGTACATATTGCATGCCTTTATCAATGGGCATAATAAGCTTGCGTGGTGTGCGCTTAAGGTGCGCGGTATCCTGCGCATTGGCCGCTAAAAAAAACAAAAGAAACGTTAGGGTTAATACAGCCGTGTGTTTCATAACCAGGGGTTAAGAAGCTAAATTTACTTAAATGGCCATACAGCAACCAAATGTTTGTAACAAAAACGTTCTAAATCCCCCTGGGGAGGAAAAAGTCCGAAGGACTCCTTTGGAGGAGGAATTTGGATGCAGCCTGTTTTTGATATAACTATTTGATAACCAAATAATTAATTTTAAAAATGCCACTTAAAACCTATTTTCATTTCCAAATTCATTTACCATTTCAACCTGTAAAATCCCTTTAATCACCGGTTTTTCTTTCTTCCCTAAACCTTATGCCTCACACCTTCTCCTATAAATATAAAAAACCCATTTTCGTCATCATAAAATGGAAATTATTTTTTTGCACATTTGGTCGCTGAAAATTGAATAGTAGTCTCCAGGGCCTGGTGGAAAATCCAGTAGCTAGACACCGGTTGCAGTAAAAGCGTTTGCTGGCAGAATACATCATAAAATAACAACATGGCAGTGCGCCTTTACCAAACTGTAGAAGTTCATTTCCGCTCACAAATCCTTCGACACAGTGAGGTTCTGCTTTACGCTGCGGAAAAGATGAAGTCTTTGCTGCCTTAACATTAAGTAATAGCTGCGACTAAAATAAAATTTCTAATAAAATTCTAAATGCTTGTATTTAGAAAAAAAAAGATCTTATCTTATGAAGACTTACGTATTCTTAAATGCAATTTTTGAAATTAATATGATCTTAAAAGATAGGCAAAAGCAATACGCAGTAAATGAAAGTTTCATAATAAACAATATTCGGTATGGCCAGTAAATGGTTTACATCAGAAAAACTTCCTTATTTGCTAACAATACTATTTTCTTTTGTTGGATGGGGTACGACACATGTTGTTGATAGGATGACGAATACTCCTTTACTCGAATATAGTGTTACAAAAGAAAATAATAACACAACTACAAAATTGACGTACTGTATAAAGAATATTGTTCTCGACAAAAAATTTGATGATCTTAATATCCTGTTCCAAACCTCGGATTCTGCTAATAATGGCATTTTAAAAGGAACGTTTTTCATTCCCGCGCCAATGAAAATGGATAATGAAAACGATGAGGTTACCGAAAATTACCCTCATGAGTATTCATTAAAACTAAAAACCCTGCAACCTCATACCGAACTTAAAATTGAGATTATAAAGAAAGGTGAATCAGTAATTCCTTTAAGACTTGAGTCAAAAAGTATTGTTAGGGTTACCGGGCCTACATTTCAAACATTTATAATCAACAACGAATTTTCAATAATTCTTGTTTTAATAGTTTTGTGGGTAGCTGCAATCTTTTCTTACATGTATTTTATTAAAATATAAACTTATGAGTAAAATTGTTTTCTTGCTTTTCCTTTTAAGCACCTATAAAGTTGTTATTGGGCAAGTAGAATTTAAAGTGACTGACGATGACAATGCAGTTGTTCAAAGTACTATCACAGCGATAGATGGTAACGGGAATCTTCATATTTTAGGTTCCACACAGCCAGATGGTTCTTTTAAATGCACCTGTGACGCGGCAATGAGAATTCAAGCTAAACCTTTAGATGCAAGCCATTTGCAAAGCAATAAGATATTCTGCAATGTAATAGGAGGTAAGATCATAACACCGAAAATTCGTTATGTGGATAATTTGAGAACTAATGCTTTCATCCAGGAGACCAAAGGAAATTTGAGTACATCAGCATACTTATTCTTTAAAGCAGGTGAAAATTACAAAGATCACGACACATCTTTTTATGTCCAATATACAACAATGGCTTACCAGGATATTGGTAAAAAATTAAATATTCAGGGAATTACCGTAACGTATGATAGTCTTACAAAAGCCATAGTTCCATCAAGAAACCTGATTGATGGAATAAGAAAATATCAGAAAAGCAAAGGTTTATCTGAAACGGGGATATTAGATGAAGCAACACTTTTTACAGCCAATAATAATGAGTCTATATTCAATTATAAAACTACATTAAAGTTTTAATTATCTTTTTTACACCGGCTTCTTTCGCGTAATATGTTCCAACCCGCACAGGTTGAGAGACCTGCGCCAGTCTGAAAGCATCATCATTTCTTGCTTATGCTTTGTTACAACCTGCGTAATAGTAATCGTCGTAGTTTTTCCGGGTGGGTATTTTCTTTTACCGCAGCCATTTTCTTTATTACATCGTTTTCAAGCGTTACCTCAACATACATCGTATCGCCCGGGTAAATTTTAAGGCTGCTATCCAGCAGCAGGTACGCATGTGCAGGTAGGTACTGTACATATTTTATCCCTTTATCAATAGGCATAACCAGCTTGCGTGGCGTTCGGCTAAGGTGCGCCCTGTTTTGTGAAGTGGCAGTTAAAAAAATTGGGGCAGGGTGTTAGAATTAATAGCAGTATATACTACACGGTATACGGTTTAAATTTACTAAAATACCGCTATATTTGTTTGATTGTGATTTTAACTAATTGCCCATGCTCTTCAACTCTATTGAATTTCTTATTTTTTTGCCAGTTGTTTTTTTACTTTACTGGTTTGTTTTTAAAAGCCTTAATGCACAAAATCTTTTACTAATTGTTGCCAGCTTTGTATTTTACGGCTGGTGGGACTGGCGTTTTTTAATATTACTTGCATTCGCCTCATTTACCGATTTTTTTGTAGGCCTTTGGCTAAATAATTCCGAAAGCCCGGTAAAACGCAAATATATCATCTCAATAAGCATATGTGTTAACCTGGGCATACTGGCTTTTTTTAAATACTTTAATTTTTTTGCAGACAGTTTTGTTAGTGCGTTTAATGCCGCAGGTATTCACCTGCAGGCCCGCAGCATAAACATTGTTCTCCCTGTTGGCATTAGCTTCTACACGTTTCAAACAATGAGTTATACTATTGACGTGTACAGGAAAAAGATGCCTGCCACCAAAGATATTATACAGTTTTTTGCGTTTGTAAGCTTCTTTCCGCAATTGGTTGCAGGCCCTATTGAACGCGCTGCGCATATGATGCCGCAATATGCCGTACCCAGGCAGTTTGAGGCGCCTAAAGCTGTTGACGGCTTAAGGCAAATGTTGTGGGGCTTCGCAAAAAAAATGATATTGGCGGATGGTTGTGCAAACCTTGCAAACGGCATTTTTGCTGATTATCGCCATATGCCGGCAAGTTCGTTGGTATTCGGCGCGCTGTACTTTTCCATACAGATATATTGCGATTTTTCAGGATATTCAGACATAGCCATAGGTACAGCAAAATTGTTTGGGTTTGAACTGATGCGTAATTTTAATTACCCTTATCTTTCAAGAGATATTGCAGAGTTTTGGCGCCGCTGGCATATTTCTCTTTCTACCTGGTTTAGAGATTATTTGTATATACCACTGGGAGGCAGTAAAGGAAGCAGCTACAGAAGAATAAGGAACATTTTCATCATATTTATTGTAAGCGGGTTTTGGCATGGCCCTAACTGGACGTTTATATTTTGGGGCGCGCTTAATGCTGTATATTTTTTACCACTTTTACTTACCAATAAAAACAGGAGCCACCTTGACAATGCGGGCCATAACAGGTTACTGCCTTCAATAAAAGACCTTGTTAATATTATTGCTACTTTTTGCCTTACAACTTTTGCATGGATATTTTTCAGGTCGGCAACCATTGGGGATGCATTTGGTTATATTCACAGAATATTTTCAAGGTCCATTATGTCGCATTCATCTTTTTATAGCTCAAAATATTTATTGCTTATTTTGTTGCTTTTTATTGTTGAATGGGCACAACGCAATAAGCCGCACGGGCTGTGCATTGAAGGAATACAAAACGCATATATGCGCAAAGCAATATATTACACGCTTTTTTTGGCAATTATATTTTTGGGTTCAGCCAGGCAAACATTTATTTATTTTCAATTTTAGCGATGAAATACTTTTCAAAAAAGCTTCTTATTTTTTTATTGCCCGTTTTCATAGTGCTTTTTCCACCGCTGTTTATTTTAATAAAATCGGGTGAAACCTCGAGCGCCGCTTCACTTCTAACAAAACAATATTTAAAAAGCAACAGCCTTGCGGGATTGGCCTATTCATATCCTATAAAGCCTTATAAACTTGATGCAGTAAAAATGATAAAGCCCCGGGTATTGGTTTTAGGCAGTTCGCGTGTAATGCAAATACGCCAATATTTTTTTAGGGGCGGGTACACCTTTTATAATGCGGGCGGTTTTGCAGGTAACATAAATGAGCTGGATTGTTTTTTAAATGATTTGCCTGCGGGCTACAACCCACGCATATTAATAACTGGGCTTGACCAGTATTGGTTTAATGCTGGGCTTAGCAATGTTACCTCTGTTGATGATTGTAAGGTAGCAAATGATTCGATTGCATTGTTTTCCTTGTTTAAATTTAATTTCACAGGTATTTACAGGGATATTTACCATGGTAAAATAAAGCTTGCAAAGTTGTTTAATAACAACAATGTTGGGTTAAGTGGTATGATGAATAATGAGGGGTTTAGGCAGGATGGCAGCTACCGGTATGGCAAGCTTTTAACAGACCCCGAAACAGATGTTGATTATGGGTTTAAAGATACTTACAAGCGTATAAAAAGTGGCACAAGCCGCTTTGAATATGGCACAGAAGTGAGTGAACAGGCATTACAGGCACTGGACGTTTTTTTAGAAGATTGTTACCAGCGTAATATACATGTAGTGGCATACCTGCCACCATACCCGCATATTATAATTGATACTATGATGAACATGGGGAACAAATACGCATATATAAAAAAGCTGCAGGCTGCATTAAAGCCGTTGTTTGACAAATATAAATTTACCCTTGGCGACTACACTGATGTTGCAACAACAGGTGCGGGCCCGGGTGAATATTTAGACGGTTTTCATGCAAGTGAAAAAGCTATGTTGCGTGTGATGATTGACCTTAACCGGAAAGACAGTGTATTAAGGCAGTTTTGCGATACAACCCAAATGAACGTACTGCTTAAAAATGCAAAAAGCGACAGGGATATTTTGAATGACTGATGCCGGGAATGCTATCTGTTCCCCCAACTGGCGCAGGTCTCCCGACCTGTGCCTACTGTTACTTATCTCAAAACTTTCACCGATTAGTATTATTAGAAACGACTAATATCTCTTTTGCTTTACCGCAATCCCCTACTTCCCCTTCGCCAGTAAAAAATCCAGCCCCGCCTTGCCCGGTAAAGGTTTTGCTTCAACCTTTTCGCCTAATATCATGGTAGTATTGTCGCTGGTGGTGTACGCGGGCCATTCAGGCAGGCCTGTGCCATTGGGGTTGCCGGTTTTAATAAAGTTGGCCCAGTAGCTGCTCATATCTTTTGCCAGTTCGCGGTCAACAGGCTGCCAGGGGCAGCGTTTTACAAAATCAAGGTTGTTGTAAGCATAAGCAACCTCGCCGGTGTGGAAGGCGCCATACTTTACATAATCGCCCGTTGCAGGCAGCCTGCGCGTAAAGTGGTACAGGTACACTTTATGTTTGCTTTTGCCGGCCTGCACATTGGCCCAGGTATAATTTTGAACGCCAAATATATTATCTCTTGATGCTTTGGCCTGCGATGCCGCAGCTTCCTCATCGGTAGAAGCAGGGTAGTATTGCAGGTATGTTGCAGCATCCGCACCATATTGTTTGTCAGCCTGCGCCTTAAATTCAGCGGCTGTTTGCGGTTTGCCAAAAATAACGCCATCGTCTTCATTCCAGCCCGTAAGCAGGTCAACATCGTTTTGTTTGCCGGCGGCGAATGTTTCAGCAATTGATTGTGGCATTGAATAGCCGTCCACAATAGGTGAACGATAGGCAGTCTGCTTTTTCATCAGGTCGGCGGCAGGCATGCTTCTAAGGTCGGCAAGGCTGCCAAGTTTAGCGCCATCGTCTTCTGCCATTTTCAAACTAACATTTCCCCTTATGGGGCTTGTTACAAAGCTTGCACCGCTTTCGGCAATAGCATGTTTAAACAGGCCTTTGCACAGGGGGGACGCTACCAGGCAGTTAACGCTCATTGAGCCTGCCGATTGGCCGGCAATGGTTACATTGTTGGGGTCGCCGCCAAATGCTGCAATATTTTTTTGCACCCATTTAAGGCCCGCAACCTGGTCAAGCAGGCCGTAATTGCCTGATGCGTGGTTGGGCGATTCTTTTGTAAGCTCAGGGTGAGCAAAGAAGCCGAAGATACCCACGCGGTAATTTACGCTAACGAATATGATGCCTTTTTTAGCCATTGCTTCACCATCGTAAATGGCGCAACCCGTGCCACCGCTTGCAAACCCACCACCATATATCCAAACCATTACAGGGCGTTTTTCCTTTGATGATGAAGCGCCTGTCCAAACATTCAGGTACAGGCAATCTTCACTGATCGGCTCTTTAGGAATAAGGTATTCTTCACTCCACGGCCCAAACGGCGAGGGGCTGCCCTGCATAGGGCTTGCGCCAAACGCATCGCATTTTTTTACGCCATCCCACGCGGCAACAGGCTGTGGTGCCTTCCATCTTAAGTTTCCCACAGGTGGCGCTGCAAACGGAACACCTTTAAATATGTGCACATCGCCGGCAGTATTTACCGTACCTGCAATAGCGCCGCCCTCAACCTTAATGGTATCAAGCGCCGCCTTGTTAAAAGGGCGAAATGCCGCAAGCGTAGCTAAAGCGCCAACAATAATTATTGCTGTAAAAAGTGGGATGATTTTTTTATGTCTCATGTTAGAAGGTTATAATGGTGAAAAGTGAAAAGCCAAAAGTGAAACGTCAATCGTGAATCGCGAAACAACATAAGTCGAACGTGAATTGCTTATAAGCCTCAGCCTGCCAAACCGCTTCGAAAAAAATCTGCAATCTGCAATCGTCAATCTATAATGGCTTCTCGTGCGCCCCCTCGCCCTTTACGGAGAGGGGAGTAAGGGGTGAGGATCTTCAGAGTTCCTTTATCCCAATATTTCTGAAACAATGCGTCGCACCCGGCTGCCACGAAAGCAGCGCCATGCCCACACCCGCCGCATCTGAATAAAGCGCCGTCCAGTGGCACTGCAGTGCAATATGGCCGCTTGTTTCGCCCGCAACAAGATCATTTTTTGGTTCAACTATATCGTACATCTGCACCCCGTTTATCCATAATGTTACATGCGGTATATCGCCTGTTATGCGTACGCGAAAGCTGTTCCAGTCGTTAGGTTTCCATACCTTGCTCTTATCTTTTGCTTCGGCGCTTTTGCTTACATTAATGCGTTCGCCAATAAAGGCGCCTGTACCCCCCGGTTCAACTAATTCTATTTGATAAGCTACCCCGCTTTCTGACGATCGTAAAAAAATGCCACCGTTGGCAAAACTGTCTATCTTAACCTCTGCATACAGTTCAAAGTTCTTGTACTTCTTATCCGTCATTAAAAGGCCTCCCTGGCCATAAGGGTTTTCCTGGCCAATAATAACGCCATCGTTTACGCTAAATGCAGGTGTAGTGCCCTGGTGGGTGCTGCGGCTTACGTGCCAGCCTGTTAGGTCGCGGCCATTAAACAAAGGGGTAAAGCCCACAGGAATATTAGGTGCAGGCGCTTCAGTGCCTTTAACTTCCATCACTATTCTAAAACCAACGTTCCAGCCGTCAGCCGGGCCGGCGGCATGCGCCATATAAGTGGCATTTTTTACATCTCCCGTAAAAGATGAGCCTTTCAGCACATGCTCTGTGCCCGTTACCGGTGGCACGGGGTCGGCAAATATTTTTTCATTATAATAGTCCTCAACCCATTCCCAAACATTGCCTAACATATCATACAGGCCCCATGCGTTTGGCTTTTTACTGCCCACTGCACGTGTTTGTGTGCTGGCAATAACAGCAGTGGCATTTATATTGCCCCAGCTAATATCGTCCTGGGCGCCGGCGCGGGCGGCATACTCCCATTCAAACTCGCTGGGCAGGCGATAAGTAGCTTTGCCTTTTTCAAGTTCATTCAGCTTTTTTATAAATAGCTGCGCATCCTGCCACGTAATATTTTCAACGGGATGCAGTGTAGCATCATCTTTTACTTTATCGCCTTTAAAATAACTGGGGTTATTGCCCATTACGCGCTGCCACTGCGCCTGGGTTACTTCAAACCTGCCTATGTAATAAGGCTTGCTTATGTCTACAGTAAAGCCAGGCAGGTAAGCCGCTTTTGCCATGGCCTGCGCTTTGGCATAAATACTGTCTGCCAAACCCGGCCCGCCGCCAAGGCCGCCACCGGGCTTGGGCACCGTTGGCATAAACTTACCCGCAACAAAGCTGCCGGGTTGTACCAGCACAAACTTCATCCCAATGCTGTTGGTAACGCTGTCCTGCGCAAAGGCTATGGCAGGCAGTAGCAAGTAAAAGACAAATATGGCAGCAATCAATCGCATGTGGTTTATTTTATCAACTGGCGTGGTATCACCGGCTGTGGTATGGCGTTATAGTTTGAATTGTTTGTCTCTTTCGGTCAGTATTTTTTACTTGCTGCCAACATGCCGCCCCTGCGGAGCTTAACATATCATCTTTTTATTGTTAACTACTAACATATCACCCCTAGGGACTGTAATGCAAAACTTATAATTCCACCTTTCGCCTGTTTAACATTGAGTATTGTCCAGTGGACTCCCGCGGAGAATATTGAGTATTGAGCGTATTTAATACTCTCCACAATCCTTATCGACTTACTGACCAATGACCCCAATGACTCGCCCTACAACTTTCCCCTAACCGTTACGCCAAATGTTTGCGGGTTGCCCAGGTGCACAGCCCCAAAGTCGTAAGCGTATGATATATATTTTTTATCGCTAAGGTTTCTTCCCCACAGCATAACATCAATATGTTTGGTAGTAACGCCAACGCTTGCATTTAGCAGGTTGTAAGGGCTTTGGCGTATGTTATTGGCAAGGTCAAAATATGTTTGGCCAATATACTGCCACTCACCTCGTACAAAAATTTTAACGGTTTGCGCCTCGTTAACAGGCAGGCTGTATTGCAGCGCCAGCATGCTGGTTACATCAGGCGTAAATATCTGGCGGTTACCTGCAAGGTTTGCCTCGCTGCCGTTTGATGATACTTTTAATGTTGTATAACGTGCATGTGTATAACCAAAATTGTAGGTAGCCTCAAGGCCTTTTACAGGTGTTGCAGCAATTTCTGCATCTATACCCTTACTGGTAAGGCCACCGGCATTTTTAGTAATGGTAACTGCAGATGGCAGCACTAATGTTGGCACCTGTGCATTGGTAATAGTGGTGTAAAACAATGCTACATTAAGCTTTAGCTTACTATTTAGCAAAGTATTTTTCACACCCAGTTCAAAGTTATTGCTGTATTCAGGTTTGTAGGCATACAGTGGCGGCTGAGAAGGGTCTGATGATAGCTGCGTAAGGCCGCCCGTTCTGTAACCACGGCTATAAGTAACATAAAGGTTGGTATTATCGGTTGGGCGAACAGCAAAGCTGATGGTTGGAGAGAAAGCGCTGTACGATGCTGTTGCCGATGTATCTGGCTGTGTTTGAAATATAGGCGTTGGTGAACCATCAGGCTGGTACTCGCCCAAAACACTTTCTTTGGTATGCTGGTAGTCGTACCGCACACCGCCGGTTACATCAAAATTCTTCATGATGGTGTAGGTGCCTTGTGCATATAATGCAAAGCCATTTGTTTTTGCCTGGGTAGTATTAATGATGGTATAATCAGTATCGGGCGAGCCTACATATTGCGCATCTTTACCAAAGTGCGTACCCTGCTTGTTGGGTGTGTTTTGATAGAACAAATAAGTGCCCGCTGTCCATTTAAAAGGCGATGTTGTAGCGGCAGGCGATGAGAACTTAAACTCCTGTGTAAGCACTTTTACATTGTTCCATTTGCTGCCATAATTGTTTACAATGGTAACACCGTCAATAGGCGCAAAGTCACCATCAATAGGCTGTGCATAGTAACGGTAATTTGACTGGTAAGCTGTTTGCGAACTAAAGTTAAAGCCACTGCCTGCATAGTTTATTGACAGGGAACTGTTTAGCGTATTATCTACCAGTTGAGATTTGGCGTTTTGGTCTAAGTGGAAGGGCTTTGAAAAAGCATCATCAGCACTGCCCGCCAACGGGAACGAGCCCCAGTTGCGTGCAGCCATCTGTTTTACATTTAAAGTAAACGCCCACTTGCTGCCTGCCAAATATTTAAGATAAAAGTTGCTTCCTATACTGTGCTGTTTATCAAATTTTGAATTATCATAGTCATTGATATAGTAACCATTAAGCCCTTCGTATAAACCTGTGGCGCCAAAAAATAGCTTATCTTTTATAATAGGTGTGCGTATGCTTGCCGCATAACGCTGCAGCCCGTAATTACCAACACTTGCCTCGGCAAATCCGTCAGTTGCATTGGTTGGCTGTTTTGTTATAATGTTAACCACGCCGCCCATGGCATTGCGGCCATATAAGGTGCCCTGCGGGCCGCGTAATACTTCAATACGGTCTACGTCGAACAACTGGGGTATGTAGGTATCCAGCGTAAACTGGTTAACGCCGTCAATATAAGTGGTAACTGCGGGATCGTATGAGGATGATGTAATGCCGCGTATAGAAGTTACATTTCTTCCATCACCCGGGTTGCCTGCGTAAAGGTTGGGCACAAGCGCTGTCAGGTCTCGTGTGTTCCACAGCCGGTAATCAGTAATATTTTTTGCAGTAAGTGCGGATATGCTTAATGGCAGGTTTTGTACATTTTCCTGGCTTTTTTCTGCTGTTACAATTACTGCTTCCAATTGGTTGGATGCATCATCAAGCGTAACAGCAAGCGGTGTATTTCCACTGGCGGCAATATGCACTTGTTTGTTTATGCCTGCAAAGCCAATAGCTGATATTGCTATGGTATAATTACCGGTTCCAATATTTTTAATTTCAAAAGCGCCGTCTGTATTGCTTATGGCGGCCAGGTTGGTATTCAACACAAATACTGAAGCGCCTGTTACCGGGTGCGACCTTTTATCAAGCACCTTACCACTAAGAATAGCGCTTTGGCTGTATGCAAACGAACTGACTAAAACACATACTACTAAAAAATAAAACTTACGGTACATCATCAAAAAATAAAAAATTAATAAAAATTGTTGCTTCGTACTTTGTAAGGGTAAACAGTTAAATGGTTTTCTTTTTTCTTGTAAGGTACACATGATTAATTACCAGTACAACTATAACAATTATCAACCCAAAAAACTCCCGGCTTTCTTCTACCCATGGTGTTTCGGCCTTCATGGTTTCTGCAATGTTTTGTGCATTGTGTTTGGTTATCCAATCAATTAAGCCGTTTGTGTCGAATGCCTTATAAATGGCATATGCGCCATATACCACATAACCTATCCAATAAAGCACCGCATTAAACTTGCCCTTTATTGACTGCCAGCACAAAAAAGCTGCATACAGGTAAATAGGCATCCAAATATATGGGTCGGGGTCGTTGTATTGCACTGCGGCAAATAATATAAAACATACAATAAAAAACCAGTTAAATATTTTCATATGCTTTTATTTCAATTTGCTAAGGTAGTTAATTCGGCTGCTGTTTTTCATGTGGTCGCCTGTTACCAGCCTGCCCTGAATTTATTGCAGGGCCGCACTCTTTGGTTTTTTGCTTTTACGGCATCTTTATACGGCCTGCTCCAAAGCTTCTGTTTCGATTAGAAAAATGGAGACTTTTTAGCAAATATCCAACCCTTAAAGGGTTGAATTTGATTATCCCCGGGGATAAAAACACGCATTGTTACAAGAACCCCAACGGGGTTCAATGTGCAGCAAACGCCAGGCCGCAGTTTAACCCCAACGGGGTTGTAAACCGTTTGTTTGCATTTACCCCGGGTTGCAACCCGGGGCTATTCGTATTAAACCCCATTGGGGTTTAGCGAATGTTTGCGCACAAAATCCTTCTCTCAACCAAACATATCTCAACCAACCTTCAATCAACCTGTAAACTCAATGGAACATTCAAACAATCAAACTTCTTCCTGTCAACGGTCATCTATCAACTGTCAACTTCTCTTCCTGTCACCTCCCCCCAAACTCCTTCACCAGCGTACTTATCTCCGGCACACTACGGTGAAAGGTAATTAGTTTTTGATCTTTATCGTATAACGCCACAAAGGGTGTTGTATCTACATTGTAAAATTTAAGCGTTGTTTGGTACATGCCCTCGGTGCCGGCTTTTATGTTGGGGTATTTACCAAGGCTAAATGCATCCACAAACTTTTTCAATGGCGGCAGCCCCGGTACCGAACATATCATTACTATTTGTACAGAATTAAGCGTAGAGATGTTTTTTATTATTTGTTTGGTAAACGCCTGGCAATGCTGGCACTCGGGATCAAAATATACTATCATCAGTGGCTTACCTTTCTCAATCTTATCTGCGTTGTGGTAAGTAACACCATCTGCCAGCAGCATATTAAACGGCGGAATAGTTTTGGGAATATCCTGCGCAAAACAAAAACAGCATGCCAGCAGTAAATGGCATGCCAGTAATAACTTTTTTATGGGGATTGCTTTTATCATCATACAAAATTTACCACCCTGTACTAAACGGGGTGGTAAATATCTGTCATAAAAAAATGCTACGATAATATTTTGCTTACAATATTGTTATAACTGTTAGTAATATTCTGTAACGGCATGGGTGCACCATCCTGCTCAACAAAAAAGTGTTTCATACCCGCAGTTTTTGCAGCAGCAAATATGGGTTTAAAATCAACATAACCGGTACCAACTTCAACAGGTTGTTTTTTATCGGCGCTTATGTCTTTTACATGCCATAACGGAAACCTGCCCGGGTTGGCCTTAAACAGCTCAACAGGGTTGGCGCCCGCTACAGTAGCCCAGCCAAGGTCAAGCTCAAATTTCAGCGCGTCAGGGCTAACCTGCTTTAACAGTACATCGTATGGTTTTGAGTCGCCCACCATTTCAAACTCGTGGGTGTGGTTATGGTAACATAAAGTAATACCCGCTTTTTTGGCGGCTTCGCCGGCTTTGCTAAGTATATCAACAGCCTCTTTAACTTCATCAGGAGTGCTTAACGGAATAGATGCGCACACCAAAAACTTTAGCCCGCCTTCAGCCACTTCATCAACAATCTGCTGGTAGCTGTCTTTCAGGTTAGCCATCGGCGGCATTTTGGGCATGGTGAACTTTTTAGTGGTATCGCCGCCCGGCATTTTAAAACCACCGGGGGGCATTTTAAAAGGTGCGCCCATAGTGTGGTGAGATGTCCATGTAAGGCCTGCATCTTTACAGCTTTGTGCAAACTCTTTTGGCTTCATTCCGTAGTAACCGCCTTTCATGCTAAAGGCTGATTCTACTTCTTTATAACCAACACCGGCAATTGATTTTAATGTTCCGGGAACATCTTTATCAATGCTTGAGAAGAAAGTAAATAGCTGTACGCCCACTGCATGCAGTTCTTTCTTTTCAAAAAATGCTGCGCCTGCTTTGTTGCCTAACAGCATAGCACCTGCCGCCGCTAAGCCTGAATGTTTTAAAAAATTTCTTCTTGTATTCATGTGATTGTTGTTTTGTTTGTGTGTTTCTATATTTCGTCATCTTCGCTTGACTCTCGTGCGTCCCCTCTCCACCAGTGGAGAGGGGGTAGGAGGTGAGGTCTACATTTTAGGCGCCGGAGGCGTAACTTCTTTTACATCGTTAAACTTAATGTTTGATACAGACATTAACGGCTGCGATGGTTTTGCATTGCTGTTTTTAAATACAAAGTATATATCATGCTGGCCAGTTATGTCTTTAATATCAATTTTGGTAGCCATGCCGCCCATCATCCTTGCAATAGCAGCCATGTTCATGCCTGCAGGTCTTTTACCCGCAGCGGGTGGTGCACCTGCTTTTGGTGCGCCGGCCGGTGGTGCGGCTGCTGGTTTGGCTGCTGCCGGTGGTGGGGCAGGCTTAGCACCCGGTGCACCCGGCTTGCCGCCACTGGTTTGTGTGGCATTGGCCGCATTCATCATAGCTGCAAACGGGTTAACAGCTTTAATTTCGGCCTGGCCAAGCAGTTCGCCATCAGGGGCATCAAGGTGCACTTCAACAGTACCGCCTGAAAAACCCTGGTTGGGGTTAGCAGTAGCGCTTATCGCCAGTTGTTTAACACCGGTTAAGTCAAGAGCCCTGTAACCTAAATAGCCTTTATCTTTTGGCTCAACGTTTAATGACACATTAAACATGGCCTGCATTTTTTTATCTGCATTTTGTAAAACGTCAGCAGCGCCGGGGCTTAATTGCGGGCTATGCAGTACTACGGTACTTTCGCTTGTTAGTGATGGTACCGGCGCCGCACCCTTATCAGTATAAGCAGCACGAATTATCATAGTGCCTTTGCCATTATCGCCGTCCGGTATTTTTTGTGTGTAGCTGCCGCTTAATGGCAGTGTGCTTATGTTTTTGTCTTTAGAGCTCAATATATAATTTACAACAGTGCGTGCATCGCTAAGGCTAATAGCAGGGTGTGCAGGCATGCTAACATCGCCCCATACGCCAACGCCGCCGCCGCGTACTTTTTTAGGCAGGCTGTCAAGCGCCCATGCAAACTTATCTTTATACTTGTCTGCAATAGCGGTAAACATTGGGCCTACTGATTTGCTGTCAACATTATGGCAGTTCTTACAATCGCTTTTTCCAATTATTGCCTGTGCAACTGCAAAACGTGTTGAAGCGTCAACACTGCGCTGCTGCTGTGTTACTTCTGCAAGGTCAAAACCCTCTGAGGCATAGTCAATACTTACTGCTACCTGTTTGGGGTCAACAGTACCGTCTTCCTTATCGGTAACAGCTACTGCATAAGTAATAGGTTTATCCGGGAAGAAGAATGTTTTATTGCCTGAAACAGTTAAAGACACTTTTGGCGGTTCATTGCCGGCAACAATGCTTAATGATTTGCTGTTCTTGGCGCCTGAAGGATCTGTAACGGTTAATGTTGCTGTGTAAACACCCGCCTTATCAAGCGTAACGGCCGGGTTGGCTTCTTTAAATGTCTGGTCAGCGCCGCCTGTTGCTGGCGATACTTTCCATTCGTATTGCAGGCTGTCGCCGTCAAAGTCTTTTGTGCCTGCCGATGACAGGTTTACTTTCAACGGCACTACACCACCATTTACATCGCTTGAGGCAGCTACAACAGGTGTACGGTTACCGCTGTTAAACTCTATACGTACAAGCTTGGCGTTATCACTTTTTCTAAACCAGTTGCTGCCATATTCCAGTACATACAAGTCGCCGTCAGGGCCAAACTTTATGTCAATTGGTTCAATTGGCTGGTAGGTTGGCAAAAACCTTTCCATGCCCGCGTAATCTCCATTGTCTTTCATGCTGATCGACATGATCCATCCGCGCGACAGGTCTGCCGCAAGCCACTTGCCTTCGTAGTAAGCAGGGAAGGGGCGTTTTGCGCCGTTAAAATTGTCTGCATGAAAAATAGGGCCGCCTACCGCGCAACGCGAGCCGGTACCCACTTCAGGAAATTTATCAGATATGCCATAAGGATAAGAAATAAAAGCGGGCTGGGCAGGCGGAAGATCAGTAAGGCCTGTATTGTTAACGGAGTGGTTGTGCGGATGTTCAGGATCTTGTGGCGGGCTAACACTATCGTTAAGATAATTGTACATGGGGTAGCCAAAGTTGTCGCCAATAAAATATGGCCAGCCAAAATAACCTGCTTTGCGCGCCTGGTTCAATTCATCTTTACCGGCGCGGGTTGTTTTGCTGTCTTCGTTGGCATCAGGGCCAACCTCGCCCCAATACAAATAACCTGTTTTGCTGTCAACTGAAGGCCTCCATGGGTTACGGTCGCCCATTACATAAATTTCAGGCTTTGTTTTGGCTGTGCCTTTAGGAAAAAGATTGCCATCCGGTATGCTGTAAGTGCCGTCTTTTTCAGGGTGTATGCGCAGTATTTTACCGCGCAGGTCGTTGGTGTTGCCGCTGCCGCGCTGGTCGTCCCATGCGCTGCGGTTTGGTCGTTCATCTGTTTGAGATTTATCAGCAACGTTACCAGTATTGTTGCCCACAGTAAGGTAAAGGTTGCCGTCTTTATCCCACGTCATACCGCCGCCGGTGTGGCAGCATACTTCGCGCTGGGTAGGTATTTCAAGTAATACTTTTTCACTGCCTGCTACCAGCTTGTCATCACGCAGTTCCCAGCGGCTTAGTACATCTTCAACTTTTGTAGGGTGTGCATAATACAGGTAAGCCCAATGGTTCTCATCAAACTTAGGGTCAATGGTAAAACCAATAAAGCCTTCTTCGGCTTCTGTTACCACCCCTGTTGCACTTGTATATTTTGTGTTTACAGGAATATTGGCAACCAGCTTAACAGTATGGGTAGTGGGATCGAATAATTTTAATGCGCCCTTGCGCTCGTTAATATATACCCTTCCGTCTTTTAATACTTCAAAGTTTAACGGCTCATCAAAATCGCCCGTTTGTGTAAGCACAACCGGGGTAAAGCGGTTATCATCCGGTTTTTTGGCGTCGGAAGCCGATGGGCCATTTTTTTGTGAACAGGAAAAGAGCACCACGCAGGCGGTTGCAAAAAGCAATTGCATGCGGCCCAAACGTAGCGTGCCGGCTAAGCTGTGTTGCATAGTTTTTTTGTTAGTGGTTGTAAAATTGATTGTTGATTATATGTGCAAAAAGCGAAATGTGAAACGTTAGCTGAGAATGGCCAAACGCTGTGAAGGTAACATTGTGCAGGCAACATTACTACTGCCGGTTGTGGCAGGCAAAACAGCTTGGTTGTTTTTTCTCTCATACAACAGCACTTCAAAAACTATTGCGTATGTAGTACGCAATGGAAAGATATAACTTAATTTATTATAAAGAAAAATAAATTTAAACCCTGTTGCATACATCCTTGCCTTGCTTTAACGCCAGCCCACGTAAAGGTTTAGCCACATGGTACATGTGGCAGCCTGGTTATGTTAATAAAGCAATATTTATCGGCCCAATCGTTTAAAATGCCTGGCTAAGCAGCTATTATATATTACAAAGTTGTTTGTTTAGCTAAAATGAGGCCCCCCAAAAAAAGGGGGCCGTGTAAGCAAGAATTATTTTTAATAAACTGCTTGCTTATGAGACTGTTTTTTGTAAGCTGTTTGTTATCTGCTAATACTTTTCTGCTTTATAAGCGCTTACAATATTTTTATTTACTCCGTTTATACCATTAAAATAAACCTCGTTCCAAAAACCTAAAGCCCTTTCTTTACAGAAAGGGTCTTCAGGCTTCCCGTGTGCTTAAAAGAGCTCCTATTATCAATTAAACCACTAGCTTGTTATTACGCACATTGCCCAACCGCAGCATTTCAATTTATTATATAAGCAAGCTATCGTCTGTATGTTTATTTTTGATCTTTCTATAACTGTCATCTCTCATCTGCCGTCAACTGCCATCTGTCTTACCAAAAACCTTCAAGGCTTAAAATCTTTTGACATTTGACGTTTCACTTTTCACGATTGCCGATTCACGATTCAAATCTGTCAACTGCTCCACTACTGTCCGCCCATCTGCATAGCATCCTGGCTGCCTGTGCTCTTCGTATTTTGGCGTTTGAACAACGACACATCCATTTTGCCAAACCTGTAGCTAAAGTTTAACCTTACTAACTGCGGGTTATTAAGGCGATAATAATCCTGGTAGAATATACCATCGCTGCTTGATATCTGCTCATTGCTTCTTGTTCTGAATATATCGCTTATGCTAAGTGATATTGAAGCCGCCTGGTTTTTAAGGAAGCTTTTTCTAACAGCAAGGTCAACACTCCAAAAAGATTTGATATAACCCTGTGATGAGCTTTGCGCCTGCTGTCCCGGAGGGCCCATCATACCCTGGCCCTGGCTTACAGGCAGGTTTGTTTTGCTTTGGTAGTTACCGCTAAGCTGTATAGTAAGGTTTTTAGGCAGCTTAAAGTTGCTGTTTAGTTTACCAAACCAGCTTAATATAGCATCCTGCGGCGTAGCGTTAGGTACGTTTGATGTATTTATTTTACCGTTATACAGGTTTAAGTTAGTGGTAACATCCCACCATTTTTTAATGTTGTTTATTGATGTAAGCTCTGCGCCATAGCTGTAGCTTGACTCAGCATTTATATAGCTGTTGATCAGCAACTTTTGGTTGTTAATAACATTTGTATCAAGATACCTTGTAATAAGGTTTGTGCTGTGCTTGTAATATACTGAGAACAACAGGTTATTACCGCCCTTAAATGTTTTGCTGTAAGAAGCTTCAATTGAGTTGGTAAACTCGGGCACCAGGTTGGGGTTACCCCTTGTTATATTTAAACTGTCAGTAAAGTCAGTATAAGGTATTAACTGGAAGAAGTTAGGCCTGTTAATACGCCTTGAATAGTTTAACTGTAACTCCTGGTTATTTTTTAATTTTTGGCTAAGAAATATTGAAGGAAACAGGCTGATAGGGTATTTATTACTAAATGTTTGCCCTGAGCTTGTTAATTCACCTTTGTAGCTGCTGCTTTCTGCACGCAGGCCTATTTGATAACCAAAGTCTTTTATAGCGCTTGTAATGGTTGTATAGGCTGCATATACCTGGTCGTTATTTTTATAATTGTTGGTAAGGTTAGGTATTTTGAAAAGCCCATCCGGGTTTGCGCCAATATAAATATCGTTATTATTGGTTGTTTTACGCAACTGTGCCCTTACGCCTGCCTCAAGCTTTGTTTTTGCTGTAAGCGGGTTTACATAATCGCTTTGTATGGTAAGAAAGTCGTTACCACCGGTTGATATCTGCTGCTCGTACGATTGGCCAAGGGCGGTTTTATCTGCCAGGAAGCTATTGGTAGCATACATTGAGTTGCTGCTGTTTTTGCCTGAAAAATAGTTGCCGTCAGCAGTCCATTGCTCACCTGCTTTTGCAAAGTTGTGCACCATGCCAAACTGTAAACCATTGGCGTTAAATGTTCTTGTACCGGTAGTAGTACGGTCGTTATACTTAAAAATGTCGTTGCTTGGGTTAAGGCTATCGGTAGTAATGTCGCTGTTTGGTTTAAACTCGCCATGTACTTTTACTCCTGCCAGCGAAAGCGTGGTTCTGTTAGTTACATAATAATCAATACCCAGCCTGCCAAAAACAAAAGCGCCCTTTGTTTTGTCGGTATTTACCTGGTTTACATGCGTAGGGTCAGTGCCATAAGTGTAACGGTCTGTGGTGCCGGTGGCCCTGTTGCGCATAGCGTTAACCATGGTAGCTGCGGTAACATTAAATTTATCCTGGCGCAGGCTAAAGTTGCCGCCGCCGTTAAAACCACCGCGGCTGTCAACACCCGCCATAAGGTTGCCGTTGTAGCCGGTTTTTTTATTCTTTTTAAGTACAATGTTCAATATACCTGCATTACCGCCGCTTGCATCGTATTTGGCTGAAGGGTTAGTTATAACCTCAACTGTAGATATCGCGTCGGCCGGTATCTGGTCTAAAGTAAGAGTGGTAGGTCTGCCGTCAATATAAATTTGCGGGGTGGCATTGCGCAGCTTAACGTTACCGTCAATGTCAACCTGTACGCTTGGTACGTTACGCATAACATCAACCGCGGTACCGCCGGCGCTTACAATATTTTTTTCAACATTAAATGTTTTCTTGTCAATATCAAGCTTTAAACCAGGCGCGCTTGCTGTAACCGTTACCGCAGCCAGTGCGTTGGCATCGTCGTGCATTTTAATATTGCCCAGGTCTTTATCAACCATATTGGCAATAGCTGTAACAGCCGCCATTGGGTTGCTGTTGGCCGAATTAGCCGGCGCTGCACCGGGTTTCATAGCGCCCATATTCATTTGAAAAGATACCACCTGGTCAATAGGTTTAAAGCCCACTGCAGTTATTTTAAGCTTCAGGCCGCCAAACATAGGCAGGTCTTCAAAGCTAAACTCGCCCGCGGCGTTGGTATTCATTGCTTTAAGCAGCACATCTTTCTTCTTTTTGCTTACACTGTCGTATTTATTCTGCAGCATTGCAACAGAAGCCCCTGCAATAGGTTTGTCAAGGCTGTCAACCACTTTGCCGTACATGTGGCCAATATTCATGGCCTGCGGCGCACCCTTGCCGGCTGCCCCGCCCATAGGAAACTGGGCATGCAATTGTGCCGTTAATAGTAAGATGCCTGCCGCGAGTAATAACTTTTTCATAAATAGTATTTATAGTTGCCGTTAACTTTTTACAGTAATTGTGCGGCAAAAGTATTTTTTAACACTATAAATAGCGGCTGAAATGAGACAATAGGATAAAATGTTGCGACGAAAGGCAAATTGATTGGCAATTGAGGGATGCAGCCCGGAAGTCGGGAAGTTATTAGCTGCAAAACCCCGAACGTCTCCAAAAACCTTCAAGGTTTGTAAATGGATGCTTTATTTATAGTTCAAATTAAGGCGGAGTCTTACCGCTTTTCAATGGTTTGGTAAAGGTTTCTTTCAAGGGTAAACAAGGTTCCCTGGCGGCCGTCTTCATTTTGCAGGAAAATAAAACCAAGGTTATCCTGAGGATAGAACGAGCAAAGTGAATTATACCCCCCGTCATGCCCGCTATGCCTGATCCATAACCCTTTTTCCCACGTATTGCTTATTTCCCAACCCAGGCCTACGGCAAAGTCATAAAAATCTCCCCATGTTGGTTTATGCGACAACAGTATAGCCAAACTTTCTTCTTTTATATTAGCCTCAATATAGGTCAGCATATCATTGACTGTTGATTTGACTGTAAACAGGCCGGGTGTTGATTTTTCCATGGGCAGCTCTTCCCTGCTTTTAGCATCATAAGGTGTTGCAAAACGTGGCAGGTCTGTTTTATCTGTATTCAATTTTGTATCTTTCATCAGCAGCCGGTTGCCGTAATATTCATTAAACAGCGAATTAAGCGGCTTGCCGTAAACCTGCTCCAACGCCATGCCCAGGATAATAAAACCTCCAACAGAATAGTTTCGTTCAACGCCCGGCATCGTGTCAACTACAAGATTATGCAGATCCTGTACTACCCGCTCCTTCGGGTAGGCATTCAGGTAGCGCATAAAACCGTTCCACGATAAAGTGTCAATGTCTTTGGGATAGGTAATAAAGTTAAACTTGCGGAAGCCCCCTGTATGGTTCGCCAGTTGTTTCAGGGTAATTGCATGTCCCTTATACGCAAGGTTGGGATAGCTGCCTGGAAGGTATTTTCTTACATCATCGTCAAGGCGCACCTTTTGATCAGTAACCGCCTTAGCGAGTAAGATGGCTATAAATGTTTTCGCGATAGAGCCAACCTGGTAGATCGTTCGGCCATCCGGCAATATACCCGATCCTTTTTTAACCTCGCCATAATTGTACACGTATTTTCTGCCGTCCTTATACACACCTATGGAAATTGATTGGGCTTGCGGGTTATGCATATAGATAAGGGCATAGGTATGAACGGCCGAATCAATGTAGTTTTTTAAGGGGTTATTATATAAAATGCGAACAGTGTCGCTGCCGGGCTGCGCTACAAATTCATTTAACCTGCATTGTTTAATCAGGCCATCTTCCAGCCTCAGCTCAAATTTGGCATTTTTATGCTCCCCATGCCACAGGTAATATTTCACAGGGCCAAGATCAGTCATAAGCCCGCTGTTTTGAATATTGCCGGTGCTGTTCTTTTCCGCCGAAAAATAGCCTAGGCAGTCACTTTCCGGAAAATTGGCTTTAAAAACATCGTTCTCTAAAAGGTACATGGCCTTAAAGTCACCGCGATTATAGCGGGCAACCATAGAATCATTTACCCGGTCGTATGCTGAATCCACGGCTTGTTGGGCTTGTAGCGCAAAAGGACAAAACAAAGCCACTAAACATTTGATTGAACTCTTTATGGGGGTACCTATTTTTTGAAAAAAAGAATACCCGGTACCTGTAGCACTGGCAGCGCTTGTTTTTTTCATTCCCTGATTTTTGCCAAAAATAGCCAGAGTTGCCATTTGCAAATTGAACAGGATTAGCATTTACATTTATTCCCCGGATATTAAGACAGTTTACGGAAAGCCGAAGGGGAATAGCCGGTGTGCAGTTTGAAGGACCTTATGAAATGGCTTTGATCAGTAAAGCCACACATATAGGCAATACTGGTGAGCGGTTCATTTGTGAATTTGATTAGCCTGATGGCCTTGTCAATTTTAATCTTCCGCATAAATTCACCCAATGTGCATGCGAAATATAAAGGGAAATATTTGGATACGTGTACAGGGTGTACGCCGGCTACAATTGACAACTGCTGAAGAGACGGGAAGGTATCCCAGTTATCCATGAGATAGGCATGTACCAACTTAACCCATTGTGGTACGTCGCACTTGTTTTGCCATCGCACAGTTTGCCCTACAAGGTTTAAGAGGGTCATTTTAATTGAAGTCATGGAATGCGCATCGTACGCCACCAGATCTGCATATAGTTTTATCATCAGGAACTTGGATTCAGGATTTTTTGCTACCGCCGTGTGAAGGGTAGAGTCGCTTACCTCGTAGGTATTAAAGAACTCGGGCTCGAGTTCGATATTGATATGCTTCGAGAAAGGAGCAACCCCCAAAACCTGGTGGGGTTCGCAAGCGCTGTAATGGGTTAGCATGCCGGGGAGGCGTTCATACCGGTCCTGCTTCTTTTCTGCACAACCGCCGTGCAATACAAAACTGATGTGGGCATTTTTATGATAATGCAGTTCCCCATTGAAATTGTTGCCGGTGTACTCTGTTATGCTCGCAATAATGCCGGATTCGCTTGAAGCAATGCCTACACTGCCGCTATATTGCCCTTTATTCATTACCAATACCATGCACTTAGTTTACAGTTCATGTAACCAACATAGTGCCACACACATTAGTTACTGATTACCAATGCGAAGCCGCATTGTTTATTGCTTAAAGGCGTACGGTTTTAATACAACGGTGTGCGGTTTCCTATCATTTTGTATCGTCCTGAAATAGCTATACACGATTTTAAATAAATCCTGCAACACCTATACATTGGCCATTGAGAGTAGACGCGGTGTGTGATAAGGTGCAAGA
>Ga0265327_10001008_pt1 | contig 39934 bp, 35 predicted proteins | sample 41621metaG_FD_202089 | JGI IMG/M metagenome (GOLD analysis project Ga0265327, IMG submission 202089) | Rhizosphere microbial communities from Carex aquatilis grown in University of Washington, Seatle, WA, United States - 4-16-21 metaG | ecosystem: Host-associated > Plants > Roots > Rhizosphere... | reverse complement strand
GGCCAGGAGCGGACTCTCGTGACCGCCGGCTGAATCGGATACAAACATCCGTATGCAACATGTCGCACAGCCAGACCGCCGGTCGTCCCAACACCATGGGCTGGTCATCATCGAGGGCATCATGGGTTCCGGGAAGTCGACAACCATGAGGTTCGTCGCGAAAGCGCTGGCAGATGCAGGACGGCCGGCACTTGCAGTTCACGAGCGCGCCGATCCGCACCCCGTCCGAGCGACCGATGAGCTCCAGCACTGGTTCGAACCCTGGCGCGAATCGACGGCTGAACAACTCGCGCTCCGGGCACTTTCAAGGTGGCGCTCGTTCGCTGAAGAGATTCAAACCGGCCCCGCTGTGCCCGTGCTCGACGGCCAGCTCTTTCACGGCGACCTTACCAATCTCTTCCTGATGGAGGCGAGCTTCGATGAACTCGCGGCGTACTGCCAGAGCTTGGCCCAGCTCATCCAGCCGTTGCAACCGCTCGTCGTCTACCTGCGGCAGGACAGCGTGGACCTTGCCGTGCGCACCGTTTGCGCAGAGCGGGGAGAGGCCTGGGTGAAGTATCAAGTCGACTGGAAGTTGAAGGGACCGTACGCGGTGCGCCGGAACTTGGTCGGTCTCGAAGGCCTCATCGCGCTGTACGAGGACTACCGGCTCATGACGGACGCGCTGTTCGACCGATGGACGCTGGACAAGATAGTCATTGAGAACTCGGAGCGAGAGTGGGCGCGATACAACCAACGGGTCCTCGAACGGCTCGGCCTGGACGGCGTGCCGACCGCCCATTGAGGCGCACGTTCACGGGCAGGATGCGGCGAAGACCGGACTCTCGGCGCCGCCGCCAAAGAGCCCAACATTGGCGACATCGTGTCGTTCGGGTGACCGGCGGCACCCGGCCAGAAGCAGGCATTCGCAGGTTAGGCTGAATCCGTTACCGCTTAGCGAACGCTGCCAAGTGGAATGCTCAGTGTGGCAAATATTGCGTAACCCTCGACGCGATTCTGTGCCCAGAATTCCTTGTAACCGCGGATGTTGAAGTACGCCGCCTGACCGTTGTACTTGAACGCATAGCCTACCTCCGGCCCCACGGCGGCAATGCGCGACTTGAACGCGCCGACGCGGTCGCCTCTGCCACTGTCGCCGGTCAATTGGTAGTACACATAACCTGCCACGCCGACCTGCCAGTTCTCGGAAAGGAATTGGGAGACCGCCCAGTCAAGGTGGGAATCGACGCCGTTCTTGTAGTTCGTGTGCGTGTTTTCCCAGCTGTACGTGACGCCCACCACGGCCGAGAACTCGCGACCGGTCGTGTTGTTGAGGTACGTGTAGCCGCCGCCGCCATCGATGGCCGCGTGCCCGATCCCCAGATTCGACAGCCGGTTGGCGTCATAGGCTCCCACCGGAATGTCACCTGTGACATAGGTCATCCAGTTGTCATTGCCCTTGTTCCAGGCAAGGCTCCCGAAGGGATAGAGGTCGGTCCCCCCGGTGACCGAGTCGCCATTCGAGCGGTCGAATCCGGGCCGCGAGAGCGACACATCGGCCGAGGTTCGATTGTTGCCGGGGCCCCAGCCCAGTCCGACATAGGGTTGGCCTCCGAGCACCTTGTCCTCGAAGGCGTAGCCCGGCTGCAGCAGCACCAACGGTGCAATCGACGACAGTCCGCCAGAGACGGTCTGTCCGGTCTGGAAGGTGTGGCTCTTGTCGGCGCTTCCTTTGTAGTAGTACGGGGCAACGACCATCGACCATCCGGGTGTGGCCGGCACCGCCGCGAGGCTCGCGAACTGGCCCGAAAACCAGAACGGCACGCCGCCTTGGTCGGCACGGACGCCGGGTGCCGTCAATGCAATGAGCAGCGCACAAAGCCACCCAACTGCTGCGTTCGGATGCTTGTGCATGTTCGTCTCGAAGTTAGGCGGTTTCGCCGCGAGGCGTCCTACCGCTTCGACTCTAGGGTCGGTCCGAACGGGCTGCACTGGCTTATCGCGCGGCACTGAGAACGTGAAAATCGCGATCCCTCCCGAAACCAGAGGTTCGATCTGACGAAGGCGCCGATCAATCTATCGCTCCTTTAAAGCTTGTCATGTTGGGCGCCGGTGGATTCGGATACTTTTTGACCGACGCCTCGTACTCCTGGATCACCTTGAACGCAGGCCCCGCCGCCCAAAGGAAGTTGGCGCCGATATTCAGATCCTCGTGCGGATCCATCTCGATGTTGTAAATCTTTGGGAACCACATCGCGCCGTTTGCCACATACATCCCACCGAGCATTTGCGGCCCAGTACCTGTCTGGGGCATGTCCTTGAAGTAGATGCGCCACTGCTTCCACCGCGCCGCCACCAGATCCGGACCGATGAAGGTGAGTAGCGACTCCCGTGCCCCCATCTCGCTCTTGCCGGAGAACACCTCGGATTGGTCCACGCCGTCGAACGGACGGTCCGTGGGCAGCTTGGTTCCGAGGATCGCCGCAAACGTCGGCAGGAAGTCCATGATCGAGAACATCGCGTAAGAGGTGGTGTTCGGTGCGATGTGCCCGGGCCAACGGATGAAGCAGAAGGTTCGGATCGCGCCTTCGGTCGCCTCGCCCAGTTCGCCGCGGAAGGGGCCCGGCCTGCCCGTATCGGGGGAGCCCAGGTTGCCGATCTCCCTCAGAATCATGCCGGACGGCCCGTTATCGGAAGCGAAGACGACGATCGTGTTGTCATCGATCTTGAGTTCCTTCAGCGCATCGAGCACCTGCCCGACGTGATAGTCGCCTTCCATGATCTTGTCGCCGTAGTTTCCGATGCGCGACTTGCCAGCGAACTGCTTGGAAGGGTAATTCGGCTCGTGTCCCATCGAGAAGGGAAGGTAAAGGAAGAACGGCTTGCCCGCCGCGTGCTGCTGTTTCATGAACGCGATGGAATGGTCGACGAGGTCGTTGTCGATCTCCGCGCGAACCTCGGGCGTGAAGGCCTTCACGCGCTGCATCGGTCCGCCCGCCTTCTGTTGCACGATCCACGGCCCCTTCTCGATGAGCGTACTCTCAGGCACATTGAAGGAGTGCGTCATCATGATCGACGGTACTTCTATCGACTCGTGCCACGAGGCGTCCGGCGGGATGCCATAGAAGTCATCGAAGCCCTGCGCGGTCGGCACGGCCTGCGGATCGCCTCCGAGATGCCACTTGCCGTACATCGCCGTCGCGTACCCCGCATTCTTGAATAGCTTCCCCATCGTGTAGGAGTTGGCTGTGAGTTGATTGGGACTGCCCGGCAAGGCGACGAGCGAAAGTCCACTGCGGATCGAGTATTGCCCGGTCATGAGCGCGGCCCGCGACGGGGTGCACGTGGACTCCACCAGAAACTGTGTCAGGCGTAGCCCTTCGGCGGCGAGCCGGTCGGTATTCGGTGTGGGCATACCACGCAAGGCGCCGCCGCCATACGGGCCCATATCGCCGTAGCCGACGTTGTCGGCCAGGATGAAAACGACATTCGGCCGCGCCGGCTGGGCTAGCGCGGGCGGGACTGCTGAAAGCAAGGCAGCCGATGCGATTGCAACTGCCGTCGCGGTTTGAAGCATTCGTCTTCGATTCACGGCTTCCTCCTATCTCGGTCTTCTCTTTTGACCCTGTCTTGTCGCGACCCTTGCTAGCAGCATAGGGACATATTGGCTGACCTGTCGCTGACGCGGATCTGTGCGTCGGCTTTGAAGCGAAACGAAAGTCGACTTGGGGCCCGAAGCGGCCCTGCAGCGGGCGCTTGAGATGCCGACCAGCAGCCTCATGCCCCGCTCGCCGGCGCGTCGTCCTGACTTGAGGTCGGGAACGCGATCAGTGCGCGCTCTGGTCGACCGCATGTGCTCGCCGGGCAGCTTGAGGTCGACGATGTTTTCGAGCAGATCGTGCTCAGGCCCTCTACCGTCTCGGGCCGCGCATGCGCCGGCCACCTGCAGGCCCTGCGCTCGGCCGGCCGTCCGGTCGGCGAGATCGCCTATGGCCGCGGCTTCAGCGACGCGGCGCACTTCAGCCGCGCGTTCCGCGAGCGCTTCGGCTGTTCGCCGCGGGAGTGGCGGCAGCGCATCGCGCAATGATGAAACCTGCGTCCCTCGCCACGGCCTGGGTTCCGGCATGATGTGCGCCGGAATCACTTTGGAGCAAAGCATGGCGCGTGACCAGAGGGTCGAGACAGACACGGAAAGAGCCATTCGGGCGGACGCACTGGCGAGCGCCTTCACGGCGCCCAGGCCCAGCGTGGAGGAGCGCATGGCCGCCGGCAAGGCCTTGCGCGAGCGTGTGCCGCGGGCCAGCCATGCGGCCTTCGAGCGTCCGCCGCAGGTCGATCCCGTGGCCATCATGAAAGACCAGGCCAGGACCCGCCTGCACGAACTGGTGCCGGTGCGGCACGCCCGCATGCTGCAGTCGCCCTTCGCCTTGCTGCGCGGCTCGGCGGCGGTGATGGCGGCCGACCTGGCACCGAGTCCGACGACCGGCCTGCAGGTTCAGGCCTGCGGAGACATGCACGTCGCTAACTTCGGCGTCTTCGCCTCGGCCGAGCGGCAGCTGGTGTTCGCGATCAACGACTTCGACGAGACCCAGCCCGGGCCTTGGGAGTGGGACGTGAAGCGGCTGGCGGCCAGCGCCTTCGTGGCGGCGCAGCACCTCGGCGGCGACAAGGCCGAGCGCGAGGCGGCGGCGCGTGCCGCGGTGGAGAGCTATCGCAGCCGCATGCGGCGCTACGCCGGTATGGGGCAGCTGGAGATCTGGTACGACACCATCCACAGCGACCGGCTGATCGAGTCGCTGCCTTCGGCGCTGCGCACGAGCGCGGAGGCGGTGCTCGAGAAGGCGCGCAAGCGCACGCACATGCAGGTGCTCGACAAGATGACCGACTTGGTCGACGACCAGCACCGGATCATCGAGCAGCACCCGTTCATCGTGCGCGCGGCGCTGACCTCGATGGGGCGGCCCGTGGACGAAGCGATAGGCCATTGCCTGGCCTACTACCTCGACTCGCTGGCGCCCGAGCGCAGGCTGCTGTTGTCGCGCTACCGGATCGTTGACGCGGCGCAGAAGGTGGTCGGTGTCGGCAGCGTCGGCACCCGCTGCTGGATGGTGCTGATGCAGGGGCGCGACGAGGACGACCCCTTGTTCCTGCAGCTCAAGGAGGCGCAGCCGTCGGTGCTCCAGGTCTATGCGGGCGCCGCGGTGCCGGCCGATGCGCCGCTGAACCATGGCGAGCGCGTGGTCCGTGGGCAGCGGCTGATCCAGGGCTCGCCCGACATCTTCCTCGGCTGGGGCGAGATCGACGGCGTGCATTTCTACATCCGCCAACTGCGCGACATGAAGGGCGGCATCGACCTGGAGCCGGGAGCGACTTCGCCGGGCGGCTTCATCGAGTACTGCCGGCTCTGCGGCTGGGCGCTGGCGCTTGCGCATGCCAAGTCGGGCGATGCCGCGATGATCGGCGGCTACCTCGGCAAGTCGGATGTGTTCGACGATGCGTTGGTGCTATTCGCCGAGGCCTACGCGGCCCGCACGCGAGCCGACCACGAGAGCTTCGCGGCGGCGGCGAAGGAAGGTGCGGTGGAGGTGGCGTCGGCGCATGAGTGATGCCGTCATGCCGTTCAGGGTTGGGCCAGCTCCATCGAGGTGGCCATCACCATCTTGCGAAACGCCGTCGCGAGTCCGGACACATCGTCAGCCCTGAAGTTCATGATCACGGGCGAAGCCACGCCGGGATCGCTCAGCGGCACGTAGACCAGACCTTCCCGATGCAATCCCTGGATTGATCCCGGTACGAGTGCGTACCCGATGCCCGCCACGACCAGGCCGATCGCAGTCTGCATCTCGTTGGCTTCCAGCCCGACGGTGGGCTTGAGGCCGCGCGACCGGAACATCTCCAGGACCTGGTCGGCGTAGCTGGGCCGCGGCTTTGCCGGGTACAGAAGCAGCGGCTCCTGGGCCAGCTTCGCGAGGCTCAAGCGCTTGTGGCGAGCCAGTCGATGTCCTGCGGGGAGCGCCGCGACAACGGCTTCCTGGGCGATCACCTCGCCGGCGATCCGGGCATCGTCGAAGCGAAGGCGCCCGAAACCGACATCGATGCGGCCGGCCTTCAACGCGTCGATCTGCTGCAGTGTCGTCAGTTCGGACAAGCCGACCTCGACCTCGGGTTGAGCGGCACGAAATCGGCGAATCACTTCCGGCAGCACGCCATAGAGCGTCGAAGGCACGAAGCCGATGCTGAACCAGACGAGACGGCCACGGGCGATGCGTTCGGTGGCGGCGCAGGTCTCGGCAAGCTGATCGAGCAACTGAGCCGACTTGCCATGGAAATACTGGCCGGCGGCCGTGAGCCGCAGGGGACGCGAACTGCGATCGAACAGCTCGGCGCCCAGTTCTTCCTCGAGCTGCCGGATCTGCCGGCTGAGCGGGGGCTGTGCAATGTGCAGCTGCTGCGCGGCACGACTGAAGCTCAGCGCGCGTGCCACCGCAGAGAAATAACGCAAATGGCGGAGTTCCATCAATATACCTGTGGAGTATGAAGGCGGACCCAAACGATATTGGACTCTTCGCGCTTCTGCAACGACGATCAGTGTATGAGCAGTACACCTTGTATCCAGTCGATCGATGCCGTGCTCGTCGATCTGCCAACCATCCGCGCCCACAAGCTCGCGATGACCACCATCTCGCATCAGACGCTGGTCATCGTGCGCGTGACGTCGAGCGATGGCATCGTGGGTATCGGCGAGGCCACCACCATCGGTGGTCTCGCCTATGGCGACCAAGGACCGGAAAGCACCAAGATCACGATCGACGCCTACATCGCGCCTGTCTTGAAGGGTATCGACGCGACCAACGTCAATGCCGCGATGCAGCGTGTCGCCGCGTCGGTGCAGGGCAACTCCTTCGCCAAGTCCGCCGTGGAGACCGCGCTGCTCGATGCGCAGGGAAAGCGTCTTGGATTGCCGGTGCACGCGCTGCTTGGCGGTGCGTTTCGAACGTCGCTGCCGGTGCTATGGACCCTGGCGAGCGGCAACGTCGGGCGTGATGTCGAAGAGGCGCTGGCGCTCGTGGAGTCACGGCGCCACCGTGTCTTCAAGCTCAAGATCGGCAGCCGGGACCTGAGCGCCGACATTGCGCACGTGCAGGCGATCCGCCGCGGCTTGGGCGACGAGGTGATGCTCACCGTCGACGTCAATCAAGCCTGGGACGAAGCGACGGCAGTGCGCGGGATTGCGGCGTTGGAGGATGCTGGAGTGGGCCTGGTGGAGCAACCCATCTCGCGTCGCAACCGGCGTGGATTGGCGCGGCTGGCCGCCCGCTTCGACGTCGCCATCATGGCCGATGAAGCGGTGCACGACGCCGGCGATGCCTTCGACCTGGCGGTCGACGCGGCCGCCGACGTCTATGCCCTCAAGATCTCCCAGGCCGGAGGCCTGCTTCCCACGCTTCGCGCCGCGGCGGTGGCGGATGCCGCGGGGGTCGGAATCTACGGCGGCACCTTGCTCGAGGGCAGCATCGGCACCATCGCTGCGGCCCATGCGTTCGCCGCCTGTCCGCGCCTGGCCTGGGGTACCGAACTGTTCGGCCCCTTGCTGTTGAAGGACGACGTCGTCGTGCAGCGGCCCACCTACAGCGACTTCGAGCTTCAATTGCCCGATTCGCCCGGCCTGGGCGTTCAACTCGACACCGACAAGCTCGACTTCTATCGCCGTGACCGCGCATCGCAGTCCGTCGCCATCACCGCCTGAGGTATCGCCATGCTGTTTCACGTCCGTATGACCGTCCGCCTGCCCCACGACATGCCCGCAGAGAAGGCCGACGAGCTCAAGGCGCGCGAGAAGGCCATCGCGCAAGGCCTGCAGCGCTCCGGAACCTGGCGTCACCTGTGGCGCATCGCCGGCTTCTATGCAAACGTCAGCGTGTTCGACGTGCCTGACAACGCGGCGCTGCACGACACCCTGATGACGCTGCCGCTTTTTCCGTACATGGACATCGAAGTGCAGCCGTTGTGCCGCCATCCGTCGTCGATCCATGACGACGACCAGTGATCCCGATACAAGACCCCCAAGAGACATCCCAATGACCGATTTCGCTCCTGCTCGAATTCACGAGCGTTCCACTTCATCGCCGGCACAGCTCGGCAAGCAACACCCGGGCTTGTCCGGAGGCGCGTCCTGATCGCGGCCGCGCTGGCCGCCTGTGCCTGGGGCCATGGCACCGCAATGGCGCAGGCAGCCGCGTATCCGAGCAAGCCGATCAGATGGATCGTGCCCTTTCCTCCGGGTGGGGCGATGGACAGCATTGCGCGCACGCTGGGTGAACACATGGGCCGAAGCCTCGGGCAGCCCTTCGTGATCGAGAACCGCGCGGGTGCCGGCGGCAACATCGGAGCCGATGCGGTGGCCAAGTCCGCACCTGACGGCTACACGATGATGATCGTGGCCAATGGGATGGCGGTGAACAAGTTCCTCTACGGCAAGCTCAGCTACGACCCGGTGAAGAACTTCGCGCCGGTTTCTCTGATCGCCGTTGTGCCGAATGTCCTGGTGGCCAATGCGGCGCGCACGAATGAAAAGACGGTCGCCGAGGTCATCGCGAAGGCCAAGGCGCAGCCCGGAAAGTTGACCTACGCATCCGCAGGAAGCGGCACCTCCATCCATCTGGCGGGAGAGCTCTTCACGTCGATGGCCAACGTGGACATGCTTCACGTGCCGTACAAGGGAAGCGGGCCCGCAGTGACCGACTTGATCGGCGGCCAAGTCGATTTCATGTTCGACAGCATCACCTCTTCCATGCCGCATATCAAGTCCGGCAAACTGCGCGCCATTGCGGTGACGACCAAAGAGCGCTCGTCCGCGCTGCCCGGCGTGCCCACCATTTCCGAAGCGGGACTTCCTGGCTACGAGCTGTCGCCCTGGTTCGCGGTGTACATGCCCGCCGGGACACCCAAGCCCATGGTGGCCAGGATCAACGCCGCATTGATCGAGGCGATGAAGACACCCGAGGTCAAGGCACGCTTTGCCGCCATCGGCGCCGAGCCGATCGGCAGCACGCCCGAGCAACTTGCGAGTCATCTCGACGCGGAGATGAACAAGTGGGGAAAGATCATCCAGGCGCGAGGCATTCGTGCCGATTGAGTGCGGACCACGGGGCGCCGGAATGCCGACCGAATCCATCCGATGGGCTGAGCGCATCAAGCAGATCGCGCGCGTACTGGACCGGTGTGTGATTGCATCGGGTGCCCTCATCGAGGCGGGCATGCCCTTGGGCAGTCTTCCGGCCACACGGCGGATCGATCGAACCGACGAAAGCCTCGACATTCAGAAGGAAAGCGCATGGCGACCTTGAATTTCGTCCGGGAGGGCAATGGCAACGGGCCGCTGGTCGTGCTGAGTCACGCGCTGGGTTGCGACCTGCATATGTGGGACGGCGTCGCGGCGCAGCTCGCGCCGCACCATGACGTGTTGCGCTATGACCATCGCAACCACGGAGGCTCCGAACGCGGTGCGGGCCTCTTCACGATGGAGGACCTGGCAGAAGATGCGGCTGCGCTGATCCGGAAGGAGGCCAGGGGCAGGCCGGTGCATTTCGTCGGCCTGTCGATGGGTGGCATGACCGCGCAGGCGCTGGCGGTGAGGCATCCCCCCTTGCTGGCGAGCGTGGTCATTGCGAACTCGGCGGCGCACTATCCGGACAAGAACCCCTGGCGAACGCGCATCGACACCGTGCGTTCGCAGGGCGTGGCCGCGATCGCGGCGGGTGCCGTGGCGCGTTGGCTGACGCCCGAGTACACGCAGACGGCCGAGGGGCTGGCAGCATCGGAGCGGTTGCTGAAGGGTCTTGCTGCGATCGATCCCGAGGCCTACGTCGAGAGCTGCCAGGCGGTGGCGGCCATCGACTTTCGAAAGAGCAATGGCAGCATCGCCTTGCCGACGCTCGTGATCGCCGGGACGCGTGACGATGCGACGCCGATGGCAATGTCCGAGGAAATTGCCAACGCCGTGCCGGGCGCGCAACTGGTGACCATTGACGCGGCCCATCTGAGTGCGGTCGAACGCCCTGCCGAGTTCGGGCGCTTGCTGGACAGCTTCTGGAAGGGCCTGGCCGCCTGAGCAGAGTGGCCGGCAATGCTCAGATGACGCCGCGCTCGCGCAGTGCCTGCAGGCGCTCCGGCCTGATCTCCAATTCGTCCGACAACACCTGCGCACTGTGCTCCCCCAGCATCGGCGAGGCCCGGTGCATCACGGGCGTGGCGGAAAACCGCAGGGGGCTGCGCAGGCTCGGCACTTCCACGGCGCGGCTGTGCGACAGGCTCAATGCCAGTTCGCGATGCCGCGCCTGCGGGTCGTCGAACACGCCCCGCATGTCGTTGATCGGCCCACAGGGCACGCCGGCCGCCTCGAAAGCCGCCAGCAGCTCGGCCCGCTGGCGACCGGCCAGCGCAGGGGCCAGCAGGTCGCGCAGCGCGGCGCGGTTCGCGACCCGCTGGGCATTGCTCGCGAAGCGCGGATCGTCTGTCCAACCCAGGCTGCCCAGCACCCGGCACAGCGCGTTGAACTGGCCGTTGTTGCCCGCCGCCACGATCAGGTGGCCATCGGCGCAGGCGAAGACTTCGGACGGTGAGGCGATCGGGTTCGTGTTGCCCACTCGGGCCGGCACCTTGCCGTTCATCAGGTAGCCGAGCGCCAGGTGGCCATTGAGCGCGACCGAGGCGTCGAGCATGGCCGCATCGATGTGTTGGCCCTCGCCGGTCTCGCGCCGGTGGTAGAGCGCGCCCAGCACGCCGATCGCCGCATACAGGCCGGTCACGACGTCGGTGATCGGGATCGCGGTGCGCATCGGTTCGCCGCCCGGCGCGCCGTCGGGCTGGCCGCAGGTGCTCATCACGCCGGCCAGGCCCTGCAGGATGAAGTCGTAGGCGGGCCGCGCGGCGTAGGGGCCGCTCTGGCCGAAGCCGGTGACCGAGCAGTAGACGATGTCCGGGCGCAGCCGGCGGATGCTGGCTTCGTCGAGCCCGTACTTCGCGAGCGAGCCGACCTTGTAGTTCTCGACCACCACGTCGCAGCGCGCGGCCAGGTCCTGCGCCAGCGCGGCGCCCTCGGGCGTCGCGATGTCCAGCGTGACCGACTGCTTGCCGCGGTTGTAGGCCAGGTAGAGCGCCGAGTCGTTGCTGTCGCCGCCTTGTGCATCTGGCAGGAAGGGGCCCATGCGCCGCGTGTCGTCGCCTTCGCCTGGCTTCTCGATCTTGTAGACCGTGGCGCCCATGTCGGCCAGGATCTGCGTGCACAGCGGCCCGGCGATGACCCGGGTCAGGTCCAATACCTTGACGCCTTCGAGGATGGATGCCATGCGCCTCACTCCAGCCGGATGTCGGCCTTCTTCACCACGTCGGCCCAGCGCGCCGCCTCGCTGCGGATGAAGGTGTCGAACTGCTCGGGCGTGCCGCCGACCGGGTCGATGCCGTAGTCGATCAGCCTGTCGTGGATCTCGGGCAACTGCAGCACCTTCTGCAACTCGGCCGAGAGCTTCTGGACGATCTCGTTGGGTGTCTTCGCGGGTGCCAGAACGCCGATCCAGCTGCCGCCGGTCATGCCGGGGTAGCCGGCCTCGGCCATGGTCGGCACGTCGGGGGCCGCGGGCCAGCGCTTGGCGCTGGTCATCGCCAGTCCGCGCAGCTTGCCCGACTTGATGTGCGGCATCATGGTCTGCACCGAGTCGAAGATGATCGAGACCTGCCCCGCGAACAGGTCGGGCAGGGCGGGCGCGATGCCCTTGTAGGGCACGTGCGTCATCGGCACGCCGGCGGTCTGCGAGAACTGCTCGGCCACCAGGTGCGCGCCCGAGCCCGCGCCGCTGGAGGCGAAAGTGGCGCGCTCCGGATGGGCCTTGGCCCAGGCGACGAAGCTCTTGAGGTCGGTCGGCGGCAGTTGCGCGCTCGACACCATCAGCAGCGGGATGGCGCCGATTTCGCTCACGCCGCGCAGGTCCTGCAGCGGCGAGTAGGTCATCTTGGGATAGAGACTCGGATTGATCGCATGCGCCGCGACCACCACCAGCAGCGTGTAGCCGTCGGGCGCCGCGCGCGCCACCGTGGCCGAGCCGATCTGGCCGTTGGCGCCGCCCTGGTTGTCGACCACCACCGTGGCCTTCAGGCGATCGGCGAGCTTCTGCATGACGAGCCGGGTCACCGCGTCGGAGACGCCGCCGGGCGTGTAGGGCACCACCACGCGGATCGGCTTGGACGGATAGGCCTCCTGCGCGAGGACCGGGCTGGCGGTGCCGGCTGTCGCCAGCAGCGCGAGAGCGGTGGCGAGCGCCTTGCGGCGAAGAATCGATGTCATCTTGTCTCTCCTGGGGTTATGGGTAGGAAGCGTGATCGGGATGCGGCGGCGCCACGAGCCCTTCGTCGATCCAGCGCCTCGGCACCCGGATCGGGTGGTCGAGCAGCATCTGGGCGAAGGACTTGCCGAGTGGGTCGGAGCGCAGGCTCGCGACACCGCCGCCGCCGAGCGCTTGGTGCAGCACGAAGTTCAGCGCGTTGAGGCCCGGCACCTCGAAGCGCTCGACCTCGCCGTCGACCAGATGGGCGAAGTACGCGCGCAGATGCGCCGGCGTGAGTTGCGTGCGCAGCAGCGGCAGGAATTCGGCGCGGCGCGCGATCACCCCGATGTTCTCGTCGTCGCCCTTGTCGCCGCTGCGTGCCCAGGCGAGGGCCACCAGCGGCACGCGCACGGCATCGTCGCCGGGCTCGAACGAGGTGGCGTCGATGGCCAGCGCCACGGGCGCGGTGGACGGTCCGTGCGCCGGCGGGGCGACGGCCTCGACCGTGCCGTCGAGCATGACCTGCAGCGCGAGCTGCGCCTTCGGCACCAGGAACGAGAAGACCTTGATGACCGGTTGCACGTCGGCCCTGCCCGCGAACGAGGAGCGCGTGCCCGGCCCCATGGAGGTGCCGGCCGAGGCGCACTCGCGCTGCAGGAATGCCAGGCCTTTTGGATCGGCGTGGCGCGCCGCGATCCGGAGCACCACTTCGCGCGTCGGCAGCGCGCGCGCATGGCTGCCGTAGAGTGCCTCGCAGCCGAGCAGCTCGACGCGGGTCTCGGTGTAGTCGGTCATGCCGTGGCTGTGCATCAGCGCGCGCGTGCGTGCGAGCAGGGCCTCGGCGGTCTTGCGCGCCTTGGCGGGTGCGCCGATGCCGCGGATCGCCATCAGCAGCTGCAGCTGCCAGCCGTCGCGCCAGGTGCCGTTGGCCTTGTAGCTTTCCGTGGGCGGTCGGCCGCGGGCACCGCTCACCCGGACCTGACCGGGCTCGCCGGCCTCGACCCGCACCTGCCGGAAGTCGCAGGTGACGTCGGGCATGAGGTAGTGGGCCGGGTCGCCCACCTCGTACAGCACCTGTTCGGCAACCGCGCCCGGGTGGATCAGGCCGCCCGTGCCTTCGGGCTTGGTCAAGGCGAAGCTGCCGTCCGCGGCGCAGTCGATCACCGGGTAGCCCATCGCCGCCCAGTCGGGCACTTGCTCCCAGTCGGTGAAAAGGCCACCCGTCGCCTGCGCGCCGCACTCGATCACATGGCCCGCGAGCGTGCCTGCCGCGATGCGGTCCCAGTCGTCCCAGCGCCAGCCGAATCCATGGGCCAGCGCGCCGACCACCGCCGCGCTGTCGACGCAACGGCCGGTGATGACGATGTCGGCGCCGAGCGCGAGGGCCTGAGCGATGCCCCGCGCGCCCACATAGGCGTTGGCCGAGTAGAGCTCGGCGGGTGGTGTCTCGCCGGTGTGCAGGTCGCGCAGGCCCTGTGCGCGCAGCGCTTCGAACTGCGGCATCACGTCGTCGCCCGTGACCACGGCGATGCGCGGCGCGAGGCCCTGCTGGCGTGCCACGGCCGCGAGCGCATCGCGGCATGCCTCGGGATTCAGGCCGCCGGCGTTGGCGATCACGCGCACGCCGCGGGCGCAGATCGCGCCCAGGTTCGGCGCCATGGCGGCGTGCACGAAATCGGTGGCGTAGCCCAGTGCCGGGTCCTTGGCGCGTGCGCGCGCCAGGATCGACATCGTGGTTTCGGCCAGGTAGTCGTAGACCAGGTACTGCAATCCCGGAACCTGCAGCAGTTGCGGCGTGGCGATGGCCGAATCGCCCCAGAAGCCGCTGGCGCCGCCGATGCGAACGGTCTTTTTTGTCGTCATGCCGGTGCCTCGATGCGCAGCAGCAGCGCGTGCTTGTCGGACTGGCCACCGGCCTGCACGCAGACTTCCGCGACCACGCCGGCCATCGGCGCGGTCAGCGTGTGCTCCATCTTCATCGCCTCGAGCACCACGAGGCGCTGACCGGCCTCGACCGCCTCGCCGGCACGCACCGCGACCTCGACGATGCGGCCGGTCAATGGCGCGGTGACCGCGCCGCTGCCGCCTTCGGCAACGCGGCGCTTGCGTTCGCTCACGCGCTCGAAGGTCCAGGCGCGGCCGCCGTGGAACAGATGCAGCGCGTCGCCGTGTGCGGCAACCGTCATGCGCTCGGCCATGCCGTCGCATTCGGCGCCGAAGGTGCTGCGGTCGCTGTCGTGCCAGCGCGCATCACGCAAGATGAGACGCGTTGGTGCTGCGTCTGTGACTTGCACTTCGGCCACCCAGTGCGTGCCATGGCCGATGAGGCGCACGTCCCAGCGGGCGCTGCCCTGGGCCAGCGCGATCCGCGCCGGCTGCCGTCCCAGCGCCTGTGTCGCGATGGATAGCGACCCCGGCTCGCCGGGCATGGTTCCGGCCAGCGCGGCAAAGGCCGCGAGCGCCACGGTGCGGGCCGTGGGCGCCGCGCGCTGGGCCAGGGCGGCGCCGAAGCGTTCTGGCACGAAGCCGGTGTTGACCTGCAGGCCGTCGGCGAAGACCGGGTCGGCCATGCAATCGGCCAGGAAGCCCTGGTTGCTCGGCAGGCCGAGCAGCACGCAGTGCTCGACAGCCTGCAGCAGCTTGCGCCGCGCTTCATCGCGCGTGGCGCCGTGCGCCACCAGCTTGGCCACCATCGAGTCGTAGTGCGGCGAAACCGCGCCGCCTTCGGTCAGCGCGTGATCGATGCGCACGTCGTGGCCGTCGGCCGGCGGCCGCCAGCGCAGCACCGGGCCGGTCTGCGGCAGGAAGCCCGCGGGCACGTCCTCGGCCGTGAGCCGCACTTCGATCGCGTGGCCGTCCAGGCGCACGTCGGATTGCTGCAGCGTGAGCCGCTCGCCCGCCGCCACGCGCAATTGCCATTCGACGAGGTCGAGCCCGGTGATCGCTTCAGTCACCGCGTGCTCGACTTGCAGCCGCGTGTTCATTTCCATGAAATAGAAGCGGCCGTCGCGATCGAGCAGGAACTCCATCGTGCCTGCCCCGATGTAGCCGATGGCTTGCGCGCTCTTCACCGCTGCTTCGCCCATGCGGGCGCGCAGCTCGGCGTCGACGGCGGGCGAGGGCGCTTCCTCGATCACCTTCTGGTGGCGCCGCTGCACCGAGCAGTCGCGCTCCCCGAGATGGATCACGTGGCCGTGGCTGTCGGCGAGGATCTGGATCTCGACGTGGCGTGGCGCCACCACCGCGCGCTCCAGGATCAGTTCGCCGGAGCCGAAGGCGAGCTCGGCCTCGGAGCGCGCCGAGGCCAGGGCCTGCGGCAGCGCGCCGGCGTCCTCCACCAGCCGCATGCCGCGCCCGCCACCCCCGGCCGCGGCCTTCACCATCACGGGGAAGCCGATGTCGGCCGCCGCGTGAACGAAGGCGCTGTCGCTCTGGTCCTCGCCCTGGTAGCCGGGGATGCAGGGCATGCCTGCGGCCATCACCAGCCGCTTGGCCTGGGCCTTGTTGCCCATCGCGCGGATCGCCGCTCCCGAGGGGCCGATGAAGACCAGGCCGGCCGCATCGACCGCGTCCGCGAAGTCCGCGTTCTCGGCCAGGAAGCCGTAGCCGGGATGCACCGCATCGGCGCCCGCGCGGCGCGCTGCTTCGAGGATGGCGGGGATGTTGAGGTAGGAATCGCGCGGTGCCGGGCCGCCGATGTGCACGGCGCGGTCGGCGGCGTGCACGTGCGGGCTGGCTCGGTCGGCGTCGGAGTACACGGCGACGGTGCCGTAGCCCATGCGGCGCACGGTGCGAAGAACCCGGAGGGCGATCTCGCCGCGATTGGCGACGAGCACGGTGTGGAAGGGGCGGATCTGTTTGATCGTGGTCATCGAGGCTGTCCTCAGGCGGTGGCTGCAGCGGGCTCGGCCTGCGCTTCGCGGATGTCGGCGGCGCTGAATTCGCGCCGCCACGCGGCGGCCCGCTTCTCGCGGAAGGCCGCGATGCCTTCGGCGCCTTCGTTGCGCATGCAGGCGGCGAATTGGCGGGCGGCGGTGTCGAGCACCGCATCGTCGCTGTCGCGGCCGCAGTCTTGCAGCAGCGGCTTCAGTGCGCGGTTGGCTTGCGGGGCGCAGGCGCCGATGCGGCTGAGCCAGCGGGCAAGCAGTTCGTCGAGCGCGGGGCCGTCGGCCGCGAGTTCGTCGACCAGGCCAAGTTGCAAGGCGGTCTCGCCGCTGGCGCGCTCGCCGCTCAAGCCGAGGCGGCGGGCGATGCGCAGGCCCACGCGCGCGACCACGAAGGGCGCGATCTGGGCCGGGAGGATGCCCAGCGAGGTTTCGCTGAGCGCAAAGCGCGCGTCGCGTGTCGCCAGCACGATGTCGGCCGCGCAGGCGAGGCCCATGCCGCCGCCCATCGCGGCACCCTCGACCGCCACGATCACGGGCACCGGCAGCGCGGCAAGGCGTTGCATGAAGCGGCCGAACTCGCGGTTGCGTGCGGCCACCGGGTCGTCGCCGCCGGCGGCGACGGCATCCAGGCGGGCCTGGAAGTTGCCGACGTTGCCGCCAGCGCAAAAGAAGCCACGGCTGCCGCGCAGCACCAGGGCGCGCACCGCCGTGTCGCGTTCGGCGAGGTCGATCACCCGGGCGAGTTCGGCCACCACCTCGGGCGCGAGGGCGTTGCGCGTCTGCGGCTGATGGAGCGTGGCGAACAGCACGTCGTGCCGGCGCCGCAGGAGCAGGTGATTGAAATCGGCATGGAAGTTGTTCATGGTGATGTTTCCGTTGTCGTGCACGGTTTTTCGTGAGACGCCGCAGAGCCGGCTTTGCCGGGCTGCGGGCGTCGCCCCCGGAAGGGGGTGTCCGAGCCACACGAAGTGGGCGAGGCTGGGGGAGAGGTCAAGCGATGCCCATCTGGCGGGCGATCACCATCAGCATCACCTCGTCGGCGCCGCCGCCGATCGAGCCGAGCCGATAGTCGCGGTAGGCGCGCGACACAGGGTTGTCCCAGGTGTAGCCCATGCCGCCCTGGAACTGCATGCACCAGTCGGCGATCTCGCGCGACAGCCGGCCGGCCTTGAGCTTGGCCATCGAGGCCAGCTCGACCACGTCGCCGCCCTCGATGTAGGTCTGGGTCGCCACGTAGACCAGGGCGCGAAGGGCTTCGAGCTCGGTCTTGAGCTCGGCCAGCTTGTACTGGATGAACTGGTTGTCCAGCAGCGGCCGGCCGAAGGCCTGGCGCTGGCGCAGGTAGCTGGCGATTTCCTCGATCCAGGCGATGGCCGAGAGCCTGCGCGCCGCGCCGTCGAGCCGCTCTTCCTGGAACTGCTTCATCTGGTAGATGAAGCCCATGCCTTCCTCGCCGATGCGGTGCCGCACCGGCACACGCACGTCGTCGAAAAAGATCTGCGCCGTGTCGGAACTCCACATGCCGAACTTCTTGATCTTCTGCACTTCGACGCCGCGCGTGCGCTGGCCGCCTTGCTTGAGCGGCACGATGATCAGCGACTTGTTCTTGTGCGCCGAGCCGCCTTCCGATGTGTTGCACAGCAGACAGATCCAGTCGGCCTGCGTGCCGTTGGTGATCCACATCTTCGAGCCGCTGATCACGTAGTCGTCGCCGTCGCGCCGCGCCCGGGTCTTGAGCGAGGCCACGTCGGAGCCCGCGCCTTGCTCCGAAACCCCGATCGAAGCCACCATCTCGCCGGCAATGGCAGGGGCCAGGAACTCGCGCTTGAGTTCGTCCGAGCCGAAGGCCGCGAGCGCCGGCGTCGCCATGTTCGACTGCACGCCGATGGCCATCGCCACGCCCTGGGCGCGGGCGTAGCCCATCGCTTCGGCCGCGGCCAGCGCGTAGGAGAAGTCCAGGCCCAGGCCGCCATAGGCTTCGGGCTTGGTGATGCCGAGGAAGCCGAGCTGACCCATCTTCCTGAACAGCTCGTGGGCGGGAAAGATCTCTGCGGCTTCCCATTCATCGACGAAGGGGTCGATCTCGGATGCGATGAAGCGGCGGATGCTCTGCATCAGTTCGCGGTGTTCGGATGTGTAAAGCATGACAAGGGCCTCCGGATGTCTTCTAGAAACGCGCGACGCCGAACTGCATCGGGCGCGTGGTGCGCAGCGCAGCCTCGCGCGCGGTCGCCAGCACGAAGGCCAGCACCGCGCGGGTGTCGCGCGGGTCGATGACGCCGTCGTCGAGCAGGTGGCCGCTGGTGTAGAAGGCGCTGGCCTGGCGGTCGAAGTTGGCGACGATCTCCTCCTTTTGCGCCGCCAGCCTGGCCTCGTCGACCGGCTGGCCCTTGCGCTCGTACTGCTGGCGCGCCACGATCTCGAGCGTGGTGGCGGCCTGTTCCCCGCCCATCACCGCGGTGCGCGCGTTGGGCCACGAGAAGCAGAAGCGCGGATGAAAGGCGCGGCCGCACATGCCGTAGTTGCCGGCGCCGAACGAGGCCCCGCAATGGATCGTGACCTGCGGCACCTGCGAGTTGGCCAGCGCCTGGATCATCTTGCTGCCGTGCTTGATCATGCCCGCCTCTTCCGAGGCGCGGCCGACGATGAAGCCGGTGGTGTTCTGCAGGTAGACGATCGGCGTGCCCGACTGGTTGCACAGCTGGATGAACTGGGCCGCCTTGGTGGCGCCGGCCGGATCGATCGGGCCGTTGTTGCTGACGAAGCCCACCGGATGGCCTTCGATGTGCGCATGGCCGCAGAGCGTCGCCGCGCCGTAGTCGGGCTTGAAATCCATCCACAGCGAGTCGTCGACCAGGCGCGCGATCACCTCGCGCATGTCGATCGGCTTGCGGTGTTCCAGCACCATCACGCCCGCGAGCTGGTCCGGGTCGAGGCGCGGCGCCTGGAAGGCGGGCGCGGCCGCCGACGGGTGGCGCGGCCACGGCAGGGTGGCCAGGATGTCGCGCGCGATCGCGATCGCATGGGCATCGTCCTCGGCCACGTATTCGGCCAAGCCGCTGATGCTCGCATGCATGTCGGTGCCGCCGAGTGCCTCGTCGGTCGCGATCTCGCCCGTCGCAGCCTTCAGCAGCGGCGGCCCCGCGAGAAAGGCCTTGGCCCGGCCGCGCACCATCACGACGTAGTCCGACAGGCCCGGCATGTAGGCGCCGCCCGCGGTCGACGAGCCATGCACCCCGGTCACGACCGGCAGGCCGGCGGCCGACATCCGCGCGAGGTTGTAGAACATGCCGCCGCCGCGGATGAACTTCTCGACCCGGTACTTGCGCAGGTTGGCGCCGGCCGATTCCACCAGGTGCACGAAGGGCAGCTTGTTCTCGAGCGCGAGTTCCTGGCAGCGCATGAGCTTCTGGTTGCCGGCCTCGGTCAGTGCACCGGCGTCGATGCCCGAGTCGGTCACCACCACCATGCAGCGCACCCCGGCGACGAAGCCGATGCCCGCGAGCTGCGAGCCGCCGGGCACGCAGGCGGCCGGATCGGGATCGTCCATGCCGTAGCCCGCCAGGCTGGCGATCGGCAGGAACGGGCGGCCGGCATCGAGCAGGCGCACGAGGCGCTCGCGCGGCAGCAGGGCGCTGCGGCGCGCGAAGCTCGGCGCGGCGCGGGCCGAGGCATCGGCGGCGCGTTGCTCGAGCGCGCGCAACTCGTCGACCAGCGCGAGCATGCCGGCGCGCTGCGACTGGAAGGCCTCGGAGGCGGGGTGGAGGCGGGATTCGAACGGGGTCATGAGAAGGTTCTCGGCAATGAAGGTGCGGGTGGACGGCGCCCGGGGTGCATGGACCGCATTGCAAGCGAGCCCCCTCGCACTCGCAATCACTATCTGCTCGGGCGTGCACAATGTGCACACTTGGGCCTTGCCTTACGGGATTACCCTGAATGAACAGAACGAGAGCCGCGCCCCGGGCGGCGCCGGTGCGCGGGGCGCAGAGCATCGACCGCGCGATGCATCTGCTGCGGCATATCGCGGCGCGGCACGCCCACGGCACCTCGCTGCCGCAACTGGTCGAGGCCGCCGGACTCGACCGCACCACGGCGTATCGGATCGTGTCGTCGCTGGTTCGTGCCGGCCTGGTCAGCCGCGAAGCGGACAGCGGGCTGTACCGGCTCGGGATCGAGGCCATGGCCCTGGGCCTGGCCGCCATGCAGCGCGTGCCGCTGGTCGAGCAGTGCCTGCCGGTGATGAAGGCCCTGGCGCGCAAGTCGCAGGAGCATGTCTTTCTCGTCGTGCGCGCGGGCGACCACAGCCAGTGCCTGCATCTCGAGGAAGGCGCCCGCCCGATCCGGAGCTTCTTCGAGACCGTCGGCAGCATGCGCCTGCTGGGCCTGGGCATCCCGAGCTTTTCGTTGCTGGCGCAGATGTGCGATGCGGACATTGCGGCGCACTATGCGCGCCACGAGGCCGAATACCAGGCGCACAACATGAGCGCGGCCAAGCTCCAGCGATGGATCGGGCAGGCGCGCGAGCAGGGCCATGCGCAGATCATGGCCAAGGGCATCGCCGGTGTCGGAATGCGCTTCGCGCTGGGCTCGTGCAGCGATGCGGCGCTGGGCATCGTGGTGCCTGCGTCGCGCATGCCGCGCTCCCGCGGGCCCGAGCTGGCGGCGCTGATGCGCGGGGAGCTGGCGCGATGGGGCTGAGGCGGCTGTGAGGGCGACGGTGTGGCCGTCGACACCTGAATTGAACCGAGCCGCGAAGCGGTCTCCCCCTTGGCGGAATGGCGCAGCGTAGACGCTGGACGAACGGGGCTTGCCGCGAATCGAGACACGCGGCACAGTCGCACGTTGACGTTTTTTGTCGCCATGGAGAAAAATCAGATGCCCAAAGCCTACTGGGTCAGCGTGTATCGCGCGGTCAAGGATGCCGACAAGCTCGCTGCGTATGCGAAGCTGGCCGGCCCGGCACTCACTGCCAACGGTGCGCGCTTTCTGGCGCGCGGCGAGCCGTCCAAGGTCTACGAACTCGGTCTGATGCAACGCACCGTGCTGATCGAATTCGACAGCGTCGAACAAGCGGCTGCCGCGCACGACAGCCCCGAATACCAGGCCGCACTGGCTGCGCTGGGCGACGGAGCCGACCGGGAGATTCGCATCATCGAAGGCGTTTGAGCGTCAACTGCGGGATGGGTTTCGCGGAACGAGTGGGTGCAGACCGTTCCCTTAGCGCTTCGGCCGCATGTGAAGCACCAGCTGGGACGGCGCGAAACCATCCGCATCGACAGGCAGTTTTGCAGTCTTGTCGATCGCAGCCAGCACGGCCGCGTCCCATGCGGGCACCCCGCTGCTCTCCTGTAGTGCACGGCCGGTGATCGCGCCGTCGCCTTTCATGTGCACCAACACGATCGCAGCCGGGTTTCCCTGAATTGCCTCCGCGCCGTCATACACAAGCGCTCGGCGAACGACGGCCGCCACCCGGCCTCCGTAGGTGGGAAGGGGCTCCGCCGACCGATCGGCGGGCGTCAGCACCCAGTTGATCGGAATCAGAAGCTCGCCGCCGACAGGCTGCCCGCTGGCACTCCTGGCGGGACTGAATTTGCCGCCCAGCACCGTCTTGATTGCTGCATCGTCGAGCGCACGGTAGCCCGAACTGGCCGCCAGTTTGGCGAATGCGGCTGTGCCGTCGGCACCGACCATCGCGCGAACGACAGTCTTGCCCTCTTGGCCGAACCGGCGAGCCTCGGTTGGGTACACCGGTCGCAGATCCTCGGCCATGCTGGGTTGCTGGACCGGTATCCGTTTTTCCCTCGCCTCGACGCTCTCCTGGATGGCTTTCGCCTTCAGGGTGAACTGGGCGGCCTCGGACGGATGTCCCCGCTTCATCTCGATCTCGGCGAGCAGGCTGGCACTCTCCCCGGTTGCGCGACTGGTCTCGCCCAGAAGCCGGGTTCGCAGGTCGAGGGCCCGGCTGGCGTTCACGTAGGCGCCATCCAGGTCGCCAACGGCCACCTGGATCTGAGCCATCGTCGACAAAACAGTCGCGAGGTTCGGCTGGGTGATCGCCGGTGAGCCTTCGAGGACGGCGAGGGCACGCTTCTGAATGTCGGCGCCTTTGGCAGGTGTGCCCGCCTTGATCCAATTCGTCGCCATGTCGTGGCGGATATTGGCGACGAGCGGCGCATCCTCTCCCTTCGATCGCACAGCCAATTCGACCGCGTGTTCGTAAAGTTCAGCCGCCTGCTGGTAGTCGCCCTGTCCTTGCTTCGCTCTCGCCATCGACCGGAAGATCAGCGCGGATTCGGCCGAGATCCCGAGCCCGTCTGCGACCAGGCCATCGTACGCCGCGCGCAGAAGCGGCTCGGCACGTTCCGGCCGCTTTCCCCAGGCATAGAGGACGCCGAGTTCGTAGTTGATCCGCGTGATGGTCGATTTGCTCGCGTCTTGGTAGTTCTTCAGCAGCGCCAGCGCTTCCTCGTAGGTGCGCTCGGCCTGGAGATCCCGACCCTGCCGGAATTCCAGCCCGGCCAGCCCTGCCAGGTCGATTGCCAACGGATTGGGGCTCGCGTTCTGGTCGCGCTTTCTGATGGCGACCGCCCGCCGGAGCAGCGCCTCCGCCTCATCGATCCGGCCCGCATCCTGAAGCGCGAACGCCAACCGCTCAAGGCTCAGCGCCAGTGTGCTGTGCGTCGGCGGATAGCTGCGCTCGGTGAACTCCACCAAACGCTGTGCCGCCTTGAGGGCTTGCGACGTCTTGCCTGCCGCGCGAAGCGTCGTGACCTCGTGGTCCATCTGGCGGAATGTCTCGATCTGCGCGCCGGCCAGTGGCGGCACGAGCAAGGCTGCCCAGAGGGGCAGGGCGTGCATCTTCATCGCCGTTACCAGGCCCGTCGCACGGACGGCTCCATGACGACGCCGGTCTCGGTCGAGAGATCCTCCCGGACAATCTCGATGAAGCACTTTCCCTGGTCGATCATCCCCGAGTTCAAGACATAGGTTGTCTTGGGCTGAGGATCGAACACAAGGCGCGTGTTGCAATAGTGCACGACCTGGTAGCCGCTGTCCGAGCGGTAGGCATTCACCATCAGGCAGCCTCCCGCCGGGATCTGGCCCGTCAGGGTGGTCGCATCGACGTCGAGTTGGAACCGGTCCTTGTCGAGCTGGTTGCAGGATCGGAAAGTGATGGTGCCCCAGCCAGAGACTTTCAGGGGCGTGGTGAGTTCGTTGGCCGCCGGTTTGTAGATCGGGAATGCCGTGCATCCGGTCAAAGCCAGAAGGAGTGCCGGAACGCCGATCAAGCCGAAGGCGCGTGTCCGCAATGTCTTCATCGTGATGGCTCGAACTGGTTCTGGGAGACGACGGGGCTTTTCACTGCGTCCGCGTAGAGCTTCAGCACCTCGGCGGTGTCGTTGGCGCCGGCCACCTTCTGGTCATGGAACTTGACGAACGCGTAGGCCCATGGCTTTCCGCCGAGCGTGCCGACGCGTGGCATTTCCGAGGGGCGGTTCTGCGCGGCACTGAGGAGGCTGTCGTACAGGACGAAGAACGGCTTCTTCTTTGCCTGTGCAACCTCGGCGGCTCGATAGAGTGCGAAGATTTTCATCTTTCCGGGCTCCGAGTAGCCATTCCCTGAAAAATCGATCCGCTCGAGGTGGCCTGGGCCGGCACTGTCGCGGTGGCCGCCGGTGAGCCCAAGGCTCTGATATTGGGTGCCGCATCCTCCGAGGGCGCCAAGAAGAAGCGCGGCCAGCGCCACGCGAGTGCATCTCATGCTGTCGTTCATTTTCTTGGTTCTCCGGTACTTCCGATCATATGAATGAAGGAAACCGGAAGATTCAGAATCTTCTGAGAGTGTCGGGTTCGCCCAAGCAGTTGCCTGGAGTTTCAAGCCGACGCGAACAGCCGCGCGAAGCTGTCCCGCAGTTGCCGCTTCAGCAGCTTTCCGCTCGGGTTCTTCGGCAGGCTCTCGACGAACACCACGCGCTTGGGCGCCTTGAAGGACGCCATGTGCGCGGCGCAGTGCGCGAGCACATCGTCTTCCTCCAGCCGGTGGCCGTCCTTGACCACGACCACGGCCACCACCGCCTCGACCCAGTGCGGATGCGGAACGCCGACGACGGCCACTTCCGAGACCCCGGCCAGCCGGTAGACCGTTTCCTCGACCTCGCGGCTTGCGACGTTCTCGCCGCCGGTCTTGATCATGTCCTTCTTGCGGTCGACCACGGAGATGAAGCCCTCGTCGTCGATGGTGCCGAGGTCGCCCGAATGGAACCAGCCGCCCTCGAAGGCGGCGCGGGTGCGTTCGTCGTCGTGGAAGTAGCCGAGCATCAGGTGCGGCGACCGGTGCACGATCTCGCCCACCGTGCCGGGCGCGACGTCCTGCATCCGGTCGTCGACCACGCGGGTCTCGACGTTGAGCACCGCGCGGCCGCACGAGCCCGGCTTGCGCAGTTGGTCGTCGGGCCCGAGCATGGTCGCCAGCGGCGCGATCTCGGTTTGCCCGTAGAGGTTCCAGAGCCTCACGTCGGGCAGCCGTGACGCCAGTTCGCGCAGCACCTCGACCGGCATGATCGAGGCGCCGTAGTAGCCCTTGCGCAGGCTCGACAGGTCGGTGCTGTCGAACAGCGGCGAGCGCAGCAGCGAGATCCAGACCGTGGGCGGCGCGAAGAACGAGCCGATGCGATGGCGCGCGATCAGCGGCAGCAGGTTGTCGGGCGTCGGCTTGGCCGTGATGACGTTGCTGGCGCCGACGTAGATCGAGGGCCCGAGGAACACGTCGAGCTGCGCGCAGTGGTACAGAGGCAGCGCATGCAGCGCGAGGTCGTCGCTCGCGATGCTGGCATCGACGACGCAGCTCACGTACTGCCAGATCACGGCCTCGTGCGTCAGCATCGCCCCCTTGGGCGAGGACTCGGTCCCGCTGGTGTAGACGATCTGGGCCAGGTCGCCGCCGCTCAGGTCGACCTCGGGCAGCGCGGCCGTCGACGCGACGAGTGCGTCGAACGCATGCATCCCGGCCGCCGGCGTGCTGGCGTCCTCCGAAGGCAGCCAGACGAACTGGCGCACCTCGGTGTCGAGTGCCGCGGCGGCGCGCGCGAGCTCGGCCAGTCCGCTGTCGGTGGCAAGCATGCGCGCGCCCGCATGCCGAAGGATGTAGGCGACTTCTTCGGCCTTGAGCATGAAGTTGATCGGGACCAGCACTGCGCCGAGATGGGCCAGCGCGAAACGCAGGGCGGCGAAGCCATGCGAATTGCGCGCCAGCACCGCCACGCGGTCGCCCTTGCCGACGCCGAGCCCGGCGATGCCGGCGGCGAGGCGCTCGCAGGTCCGGTCGAACTCGGCATAGGTCCAATGCACTTCGCCGCACACGATGGCGGTCTTGGCGGGCGCGCGCCGGGCACTGCGGCGCAGCAGGTCGGCCAGCGTCTGGCGGTGGGCGAGGTCGGACATGGGGTCTCCTTTTTCAGGGGGCAAAACGCACATCGTCCGTCGCAACGACGCGGACTCTCGGACCGAAGCTCGCGATGTTGGCCAGCGTGGTGTTGTGATGCCGAATCACCTGGATGGGCGACAGGTGCTGATTGCCTTCCGTCGTGTGGCCATCCTCGACCAGAACCACGGGGTAGCCGAGTGCGAGCGCCCGGCGCGTGGTCGTGTCCACACAGAACTCCGTATGCATCCCGCAGATGACGAGGTCCGTGATGGCGTTGGTCTTCAACACTTGCTCCAACGCCGTCCGATGAAAGGAATCGGGCGATGTCTTCCTGATGCGCAGGTCTGTCGCCTGTACCTGAAGGCCACGAGCCAACTGCCAGTCGGCGGACTCGAACGCGAGATACCCGGAGTTGGATTCGTGCTGGATGAAGACGACCACGGCGCCCGCAGCGCGCGCCTTCTCCAGCACACGGTTGATTCGCGCGATGACCTGGCCGGATTCGAACGCCTCGTGCTCGCCCTCGCACAGGCCCTGCTGAACATCGATGACAAGTACGGCTGTGTTCATGTCGGCCACTGTACTTGAGGGTGGGCCCCCTGGAACAGTTCTTGTCTCGCGTGCAGGCTCAGGCGGGCAGGTCGAGCACCTGCCGCGCCAGGATGTTGCGCTGGATCTCGTTCGTGCCGCCGTAGATCATGGCGGAGGTCGATCCGATCAGGGGCGACAGCGCATTGAAGGGCTGGCCGTCGACGTCCACGTCCCCGGCGATCGCGCCTTGTTCCTCGCTGGCCTCGACCAGCAGCGCGCCGATCCGGTGGTAGGTCTCGCTGGCCCAGATCTTGAGCAGCGACACCGAGGCCGGCAGTGGCTTGCCGGCCTTCACGATGTTGGCAAAACCCGCGTAGGCGGCCGAGAGGTCGGCGACGTCGAGCCTGAGCGCCGTGTAGCGCTGCATGAACACCGGGTCCGCGAACAGCCGGCGCGATTGCGCCAGCCGCGCCAACTGGCCCAGCGCGTACTGCGACTGCTTGGGGCTGCCGAGGAAGATGCGCTCGAAGCCTAGCAGCGCCTTGGCGATGGTCCAACCGCCATGCAGCTTACCCACCAGGTTCTCGGCCGGCACCCGCACGTTGTCGAAGAACACCTCGCAGAATTCCGGTTCGCCGGCCAGCGTGTGGATCGGCCGGATCGTGATGCCCGGCGTCGACAAATCGCACAGCAGGAAGCTGATGCCTTCCTGCTTCTTCGCATCGCGGTCGGTGCGCACCAGCATGAAGATGTGGTTGGCATCCTGCGCCAGCGTGGTCCAGATCTTCTGGCCGTTGACGATGAAGTGGTCGCCTTCGGCATCGCGGGCCTGGATTGCCTCGGTGCGCAGCCCGGCGAGGTCGGAGCCGGCATTGGGCTCCGAATAGCCCTGGCACCACACGTGATCGCCGCTCAGGATGCGCGGCAGAAAGCGCTGCTGCTGCGCCGGGGTGCCGTGCTGGATCAGCAACGGTCCGATCATCACGATGCCCTGGTCCGGCGCGCGGGCGACGCCGTGCTGCTCGAGCTCTTCGATCCAGGCGATCATCTTGTCGGCGGGCAGGCCCATGCCGCCGTGCGCCTGCGGCCAGGCCGGCGCGATCCAGCCCTGCGCCGACAGCGTGAGATACCAGTCGCGCATCTCGCTCCAGCGTGCGCGGTGCGAGAGGTAGCGCAGCGGCGCCGGATAGCGTTGCTGCAGGAAGGCCCGGACCATGTGCCGGAACTCGCGCTCGGGAATGGCGCCCCAGTCGGCGGTGCGGGGAAACTCGCCGTCCCACGCGACGGCGGCCTCGGACCGCGACGTGCCCTCGGCCAGCAAGGCATAGCGGCGCTGGTGCGTCGTGGTGTTGCCGAGCCACGCCGACAGCCGCAGCGTGCGCTTGTAGAAGAGGCTCAGGTCGCACTCCTCGGTGTAGCCGATCGCGCCGTGCAACTGCACGGCCGAGCGCGAGGCCTGCAGCGCCGCCGCCGTGCAGCGCGCGTTGACCCGGCTCGCTTCGGCTTCGAGCCGCTCGATGGCGATGCCGGCCGCATCGCCGGCGATCGCCAGCACCTCGTCGAGCGTCGCGCGCGCCACTTCGAGATGAATGAACATGTCGACCGCGCGGTGCTGCAGCGCCTGGAACGCGCCGATCGGCTTGCCGAACTGCGTGCGCGTGCGCAGGTAGGCGAGCGTCTGCGCCAGCATCGCCTGGCCGGTGCCGAGCAGTTCGGCGGCCTGCAGGATCTGGCCTTCGGCGAGCGCGCGCCGAAGCGCGTCCTGTGCCGTCGGGCCCTGCGCCAGCACGGCGGCGGCAGGCAGCGCGACTCGGTCCAGGCGCAGGGTGGCGGCCTGCGTGCCGTCGACCAGCGGCACCAGGGACTCGGTCACGCCGGCGGTGCCTCGCGGCACCCACAGCAGCACGGTGTCTTCGTCGCCGCGCGCCGACACCAGCCAGCCGCTGGCCGCGGCGCCCGGCAGCACCATGAGCTTCTCGCCCTGCAGCAGCACGCCGCCCTGCGGCCCGGGCTCGCAGCCGCAGTCGAGCGGCACGCCGCTGAGGTCGCCGGCGCTTTCCTGCCAGGCCAGCGCGGGCAGGCAGCGGCCGGCCACCAGTTCGGCCAGCAGGGCCTGGGCGGGCGCGGCTTCGAGCCGGGTCAGCAGCAGGGCGCTGAGGCCCGCGACCGCCAGCAGCGGCTCGGGCGCCACGTGCTCTCCGGCGGCGCGCAGGACCTCGGCGGCGCCCGCGAGGTCCAGGGCCAGGCCGTCGGCCGACTCGGGCGCCAGCATGCCGGCCCAGCCGAGCGCGGCCATCTCGGCCCAGCCGGCGGCGTGGTTGTTCCCGGGCTGTTCGGCCAGTGCGCGGCAGCGGCCGATGCTGGCGCTGCGGGTGAAGTAGTCGATGGCCGCTTCGCGGATCGCTGACAGGGAATCGGAATCCATGGCGTGGGCTTGGGTAGGCAGTGGGATCGCGGCAAGCGTGCCAGAAGGCGCGGCCTGGCGGCATTCGCCTTTGCCGAAGGCAGGCTTCGGCAATGATTGACCTGCGCTTGCCGGGAAGGGCTAGATTTGCGGCCATGCCGTACTCACTCGATGCCCGCCCATGACCAGGATCAAGAAGTCCCTCCACACCGACCTCGGCCACAGCACGCCCGACCGGATCACGGTGCGCGGCCGCGACCTGCCGTCCGAGATCCTCGGCCACCTGAACCTCGGCGACATGGCCTTCCTCGAACTCACCGGCCGCATCCCGACGCCGCAGGAGTCCGTGACCTTCAACGCCATCGTCGTCACCCTGGTCGAGCACGGCATCACGCCGAGCGCGCTGGTCGCCCGCCTGACCTATGCCGGCGCGCCCGAGGCCTTGCAGGCCGCGGTGGGTGCCGGGCTCTGCGGCCTGGGCAGCGTGTTCGTCGGCAGCACGGAAGGCGCGGCGCGCATGCTGTACGAGGCCATCCCGCCCGGCACCCAGCCCACCCGGCCACTGGACGACATGGCGCGCGAGATCGTCGCGGCCTATCGGGCGCGCAAGGAGATCGTGCCCGGCCTGGGCCATCCGCTGCACAAGCCGATCGATCCGCGCACGCCGCGGCTGTTCCAGATCGCGGCCGAGAACGGACTGTCGAGCCACTACGTGGCGCTGATGCAGGCGGTGCAGGCCGAGGCCGAGCGTGTCTCGGGCAAGTCGCTGCCGATCAACGCCACCGGCGCCATCGGCGCCATCGCGGCCGAGTTCGGCTTCCCGTGGCGCATCATCCGCGGCTTCGGCGTGATGGCGCGCGCCATCGGCCTCGTGGGCCACATCCTGGAGGAGATCGACGACCCGATGGGCGTCGAGATCTGGCAGCGCGTCGAGCGCGAAGCCGGCGCCCCCCGGCAGGACTGACCAAGACTATCCATGACCGACACGCTCGACCTCGGCCACCTGCAAACCTGGATCGGTCGCACCGAGGCCCATGACGACCTGCTGTCGCCCTGGACCGCGAGCGCGCTGGCCGCGACCCTTCGCAACGACGACCAGCCCTGGCAGCCGGGCCGAGCGCTGCCGCCGCTGTGGCACTGGTGCTACTTCCTGCCGACCGCTCCGCAGGCTCAGCTCGGCCCCGACGGCCATCCGGCGCGCGGCGGGTTCCTGCCGCCGGTGCCGTTGCCACGCCGCATGTGGGCCGGCAGCCAGCTCGAGTTCTTCGCGCCGCTGCCGCTCGGCGCACCGGCACGCAAGACCTCGCGCGTCGCCGACGTCACGCTCAAGCAGGGCAAGGCCGGCGCGCTGGTGTTCGTCAAGGTCGCGCACGAAGTGCATGCCGGCGGCACGCTGGTGCTGCGCGACATGCACGACATCGTCTACCGCGAAGCCGCCAAGCCCGGAGAGGCCGCACCGCCGCAGGCGCCGCCGGCCGATGCCGCCTGGTCGGTCGAGCACCGGCCCGATGCCACGCTGCTGTTCCGCTACTCGGCGCTCACCTTCAACAGCCACCGCATCCACTACGACCATCCCTACGTCACGCAGGTCGAGGGCTACGACGACCTCGTCGTCCATGGACCCCTGATCGCCACGCTGCTGCTCGAGGCCGCGCAGCGGCTCAACCCGGGCCGCGTCGTGCGCAGCTACAGCTTCAAGGCCGTGCGGCCGCTGACCTGCGGCCGCCTGCTGCGCGTCTGCGGCCGTGCGCCTGACGCCGACGGCAAGCTCTCGCTCTGGGCCGAAGACGGGCAGGGCGCACTGCTGATGCAAGCCAGCGCCGAATTCACCTCCCCTTGATCGCCATGACCGATTCCAATCCCCGCTTTCCCGACATCCGCGACGCCGTGCGCGATCTTTGTGCCCAGTTCCCCGACGCGTATTTCCGCAAGGTCGACGAAGCCCGCGCCTACCCGGCCGAGTTCGTCGATGCCCTGACCAAGGCCGGCTGGATGGCCGCGCTGATTCCGCAGGCGTACGGCGGTTCCGGCCTCGGGCTCACCGAAGCCTCGGTCATCATGGAAGAGATCAACCGCGCGGGTGGCAACTCCGGCGCCTGCCACGGCCAGATGTACAACATGGGCACGCTGTTGCGCCATGGTTCCGAAGCGCAAAAGCGCCGCTACCTGCCGAAGATCGCCAGCGGCGAACTGCGCCTGCAATCCATGGGCGTCACCGAGCCTTCCACCGGCACCGACACCACCAAGATCAAGACCACGGCGGTGAAGAAGGGCGACCGCTACGTCATCAACGGCCAGAAGGTCTGGATCTCGCGCATCCAGCACTCCGACCTGATGATCCTGCTGGCGCGCACCACGCCGCTGGCCGACGTGAAGAAGAAATCCGAGGGCATGTCGATCTTCATCGTCGACCTGCGCGAGGCCATCGGCCACGGGCTCACGGTGCGGCCGATCCTCAACATGGTCAACCACGAGACCAACGAGCTGTTCTTCGAGAACCTCGAGATCCCGGCCGAGAACCTCATCGGCGAGGAAGGCCAGGGCTTCAAGTACATCCTCGACGGCCTCAACGCCGAGCGCACGCTGATCGCCGCCGAGTGCATCGGCGACGGCTACTGGTTCATCGACAAGGTCACGGCCTATGCCAAGGAGCGCGTAGTCTTCGGCCGCCCGATCGGCCAGAACCAGGGCGTGCAGTTCCCGATCGCCGAGGCCTTCATCGAGATCGAGGCCGCCGACCTGATGCGCTACGAGGCCTGCCGCCGCTTCGACGCCCGCGAGCCCTGCGGCGCCCAGGCCAACATGGCGAAGTACCTCGCGGCCAAGGCGTCGTGGGAGGCGGCCAATGCCTGCTTGCAGTTCCATGGCGGCTTCGGCTTTGCGTGCGAATACGACGTCGAGCGCAAGTTCCGCGAGACCCGGCTCTACCAGGTGGCGCCGATCTCCACCAACCTGATCCTGAGCTATGTGGCCGAGCACATGCTCGGGCTGCCGAGGAGCTTCTGATGCGGCCGCTCGAAGGCATCACCGTCCTCACGCTCGAACATGCGATTGCCGCGCCGTTCTGCACGCGGCAACTGGCCGACCTGGGGGCGCGCGTCATCAAGGTCGAGCGGCCCGGCAGCGGCGATTTCGCGCGTGCCTACGACCAGCGCGTGCATGGGCTCGCGTCGCATTTCGTGTGGACCAACCGCTCGAAGGAAAGCCTCACGCTCGACGTGAAGCATCCCAAGGGCCAGGAGATCCTCGAGCGTCTCGTTGCCAAGGCCGACGTGCTGGTGCAGAACCTCGCGCCCGGCGCGGCCGCGCGCCTCGGGCTTTCGTTCGAGGCGTTGGCGCCCAAGCACCCCGGGCTGGTCGTCTGCGACATCTCGGGCTACGGCGACGATGCCGCGGCGCCTGGGCCCTATCGCGACAAGAAGGCCTACGACCTGCTGATCCAGAGTGAGTCCGGCTTCCTGTCGGTCACCGGAACGCCCGATGCAATGGCCAAGGCCGGCTGTTCGATCGCCGACATCTCGGCCGGCATGTACGCCTACAGCAACATCCTGGCGGCGCTGCTGCAGCGCGGCAAGACCGGCAAGGGCGTGCGCATCGACGTGTCGATGCTCGAGAGCATGGCCGAGTGGATGAGCTTCCCGATGTACTACGCCTTCGAGGGCGCCGCGCCGCCGCCGCGCGCGGGCGCCGCGCACGCCACCATCTACCCCTACGGACCGTTCCCGGCCGGCGACGGCAAGCTGGTGATGCTGGGGCTGCAGAACGAGCGCGAGTGGCAGGTGTTCTGCACGCGGGTGCTGGAGCAGCCCGGCCTGGCCACCGATCCGCGCTTTGCCTCCAACACGCTGCGCACCGCCGCGCGCGAGGCCCTGCGCGAGATCATCGTGCAGGCGTTCGCGCCCTTCACCGCGGCGGGGATCATCGAGCGCCTCGACGCGGCGCAGATCGCCAATGCGCAGGTCAACACCATGCAGGACCTCTGGAGCCACCCGCAACTGCAGGCCCGTGGACGCTGGACCGAAGTCGGCACCGGCGCCGGTCCGATCCCCGCGCTGTGGCCGCCCGGCATGCCGCGCGATTGGGACCCGCGCATGGACGCCGTGCCCACGCTGGGCCAGCACACCGAAGCGATCCTGGCCGAGTTCGGCTATGACGCCGCCGCCGTTTCGGCGCTCCATGCCGAAGGCGCAGTGTGAGACCTTGCGGGACAGACCAAGAGCTGCGGAGCAGTTCTTGCTCTGTCCTCAACTGATCAGATCTTATGAACAAGCAGGCCCTCACCATGAACGATCACCCCAGCCAGGCCCTTGCGGCCTTCGCCGCGCAACTCTCTTTTGCGCAGATTCCCGACGCGGTCCTGCGCCGCGCCGAAGACCTGATGCTCGACTGGGCGGGCTCCGTGCTCGCCGCGCGCTCGGCACGGCCGGTGCGCAGCATCCAGCGCTTCGCCGAGATGATGGGCCCGGCCGACGGACCCAGCGAAGTGCTGATCTCGCGTCGCACCACGTCGCCGGTCTTCGCCGCGCTCGTCAACGCCGCGGCCTCGCACTACGTGGAGCAGGACGATGTGCACAACGGCTCGGTGTTCCATCCGGCCGCGGTGGTGTTCGCGCCTGCGCTGGCGGTGGCCCAGGCCATCGGCGCGAGCGGCGCGCAATTGCTGACCGCTGTGGTTGCGGGCTACGAGGTCGGCATCCGGGTCGGCGAGTTCCTCGGCCGTTCGCACTACCGCACCTTCCACACCACGTCCACCGCGGGCACGTTGGCGGCGGCGGCCGCGGTCGGCCGGCTGCTCGCGCTGTCGCCGGCGCAGATGCTGCATGCCTTCGGTTCTGCCGGCACCCAGTCGGCCGGTGTGTGGGAGTTCCTGCGCGATGCGGCCGACTCCAAGCAACTGCATTGCGCGCATGCCGCCGCGGCTGGCCTGATGTCGGCCTACCTCGCGCAGGACGGCTTCACCGGCGCGCAACACGTGCTCGAGGGTGCTCAGGGCCTTGGCGTGGGCATGTCGACCGATGCCGATCCCTCGCGCCTGACCGATGGCCTGGGATCGCGCTGGACCTTGGCCGAAACCTCGTTCAAGTACCACGCCTCCTGCCGGCACACCCACCCCGCGGCCGATGCGTTGCTCCAGGTCATGCAGCAGCACAAGCTGAAGGCAGGCGACATCGCCCGCGTCGTGACGCATGTGCACCAAGGCGCGATCGATGTGCTCGGCCGCGTCGTCGTGCCGGCCACGGTGCACCAGGGCAAGTTCTCGATGGGCACGGTGCTGGGACTCATCGCAGTGCACGGCCGAGCCGGCTTGACCGAATTCGACCGCGACTTCCTCGCGCCCGAGGTCGCTGCCTTTCGGGACAACGTGATGATGGAGCTCGACCGCGAAGTCGACACCGCCTACCCGGCGCGCTGGATCGGCAAGGTCAGCGTGACGACCGCCGATGGCCGCACGCTCACGGGTCGCGTCGACGAACCCAAGGGCGACCCCGGCAACACGCTGAGCCGCGTCGAGATCGAGGACAAGATGAAGCGGCTGGTGCAGTACGGCGAGGCCGCCACGCCGCAGGAAGCCCAGGCGCTGTGCGATCGCATCTGGGGCCTGGCCGAGGCGCCGCGTGTCGATCGCCTGCTCGGTTGAGATGGAAGGTGCGCCTTGTTCGGGGCGGCCTCACGCCGACGGCGTACTCTGCGCCGCGAATGTCCCCCGCCCTTCGGGCTCCTCCTTTATTTCGCTGCGCAGAGCACACCATCGACGTGAGCCAGAGACGCTGTCCTCGGCACCCGCCCCAGCCGTGAAACTGACATGACCCCGATCCCCCGCAGCCTGCTGTTCGTTCCAGGCCATCAACCCGCGCGTTTCGACAAGGCCTGCCAGAGCGGCGCCGATGCGGTCGTGCTTGACCTCGAAGACGCCGTGCCGCCCGACCGCAAGGATGAAGCGCGGGCGGAGATCGCCCAGTGGCTCGTCGCGCGCGGGCACGAGGGCGGCCCGATCGTCGGTGTGCGCGTCAACGCTGCCGACACGCCGTGGCATTCCGCCGACCTCGCGATGTGCGCGCGGGCTGGCGTCGCCGCCTTGATGCTTCCCAAGGCCGAGGACGCCGCCGCGCTCCAGGCGATCGCCATGGCGCTGCCTTCGGCCGCGCTGTGGCCGCTGATCGAGACCGCGCGCGGCATCGACCAACTGGACGCGATCGCGGCGGCGCCACGCGTCCAGCGCCTGGTGTTCGGCTCGATCGACTTCCAGGCCGACCTGGGCATCGAGGGCGAGGGCGTCGAGCTGCTGTTCTTTCGCTCACGGATCGTGTTGGCGTCGCGCCTGGCCGGGCTGCAGCCGCCGGTCGATGGGGTCAGCATCTCGATCGACGACCCGGCCGGCATCGAGGCCGACACGCGGCAGGCGCGGCGCCTCGGGTTTGGCGCCAAGCTCTGCATCCATCCGAAGCAGGTGGCAAGCGTGAACCGGGGCTTCTCGCCGACGCCGGCACAGGTCGAATGGGCCCGCCGCGTGATCGACGCCGACGCCGCCAGCCGCGGTGCACCGGTGGCGGTCGACGGCAAGATGGTCGACCGGCCCGTGGTGCTCAAGGCGCAGGCGCTGCTTGCCGCAGCCGCCCGCGACTGAGCCGCGCGCGCAGTCAGTCGAACAGCCGCCCGTTCCCCGGCGATCGCGGGTCCAGCCCCGCGCATCGCACCAGGTCCCGGAAGCCCGCGGGCGAGCTCGAAACCACCGGCACGCCGTAGCGCGCCTCGACCTCGCGCACTGCGTCGAGCGTGACCAGCCCGCCGCACGAGATCAGGATGCCGTCGGCGCCGGGGCTGGCATCGAACACGCGGCTGCACAGATCCACCAGCACCGCGGTCGGCACTTCGCCGACCGCCTTCACGTCGGCGATCGACAGGCCCTGCAGGGCGAGCGGTTCGAAGTCGCTGTCCTCGAGGTAGCGGCGCAGATGCACGTTGACCTCGTCGATGTAGGCGGTGGCGACCGCCACCCGCCGGACGCCGAGGCTGCGCAGGCCGCCGACGATCGCATCGCTCATCGTGCTGCAGGGCAGGCCGGTGGCGCGGGCCATGTCCTGCTGCAGCTGCCGGTTGAACGCCGCACCGCGAAAGAAGCTCAGCGAGGTGCCCATCAGCGAGACGGCCGAAACGCCTTCGGCGGCCAGCGCGAGCGCCTTCTCGATTACCGAGTCGATCACCTCGGTGTAGCCGCGGGTCGAGATTTCGCCGAGCCCCAGCCCGCGGGCGGTGAAGCGGATGCGGTCGCCGTAGAGCAGCGGACCGTCCACTGGGACCGCACCGGCGGCCGGCGGGACGATCAGGCCCAGATGCGCTTGCGTCATCGTCAGTTCCCTTCCGCCACGATGCGCTGCTCGGTGATGATGCGCTTCCAGCGCGTGTTCTCGTCGAGCATGTCGCGGCGCAGTTGCGCAGGCGTGGCGTAGGCGCGAAGGGTGCCCTGGGCCGCGGCAGCCGTGGCGGCCTCGGGCGTGTCGAGCACCGACTTCACTGCGGCCGAGAGCTTGTCGATGATGTCGTCCGGCGTCCCGGCGGGCGCCAGCAGGAAGAGCCTCGGCGCGACGTCGAAACCCGGCAGTGCGGCTGCGAGTGGCGGGACGCTTTCGGCACCCTCGAGCTTGGCCTTGTTCATCAGTGCCACCGCGCGCAGCTTGCCGGCCTTGGCCTGCGCGAGCCCGGCCGTGGCGCTGACGACGCCGATCGGCACCTGGCCGCCGACCACATCCGGCACGATCTGCGCGGCGCCGCGGTAGGGCACGTGCACCACGAAGCTGCCGGTGGATTGCTTGAGCATCTCGAAGCCCAGGTGCTGCACCGTGCCGACGCCCGAGGTGGCGAACGAATAGCGGCCCGGGTGCGTCTTGAGCTCGGTCACCAGTTCTGCCGGGGTGCGGGCCGGGAAGTCGTTGCCGGTGACGATCATCAGCGGCGAGATGAAGGCGCCGGCTACCGGCTTGAAGCTGGTCAGCGGGTCGATCGGGATCTTCGGCTGCAGCAGCTTGGCGATCAGCAGTGCGCTGTCGCCCATCATCAGCGTGTAGCCGTCGGGCGCGGCCTTGGCGACCAGGTCGGCCGCGATCAGGCCGGTGGCACCGGCGCGGTTCTCGACCACCACCTGCTGCCCCAGCACCGTGGGCAGGCGCGCGCTCAGGATGCGTGCCGCCGCGTCGACGCCGCCGCCGGCCGAATAGCCCACCACCAGGCGGATCGGCCTGTCGGGGTACTTCTGGGCCGACGCGGCGCCCGCGATGCCGAGGGCCAAGGCCAGGGTCGCCAGGCGCAGGGCCTGCCGGCGCGGCAGGCGGGTTGTCCCGTGTGTCTTGTTCATCGTGTCTCCGTTGTCCTTGTTCTGTTCTTCAGGCCTTGCCCTTGCCATGGGAGGTCGGCAGCTTGGCCAACTCCCTCACGCGGTCCGCATTCGGCGTGAAGCCGAGGCCCGGCGTTTCGGGCAGCGTGAGCCAGCCCTGGTCGGGCACCGGCAGGCCGTCGAAGATCTGCTTGAGCATCTGCACCGCGACGTAGTGGTACTCGACCATGCCGCCGTTGGCAACGCCCGCATGCAGGTGCATGTTGTGGAACGGCCAGGCGCCGCCATTGTCGATCGGCACGTTGAAGGCCTGCGCCATGCCGGCGATCTTCAGGCATTGCGAATAGCCGCCGGAGATCGTCACGTTGGGCTGCAGCACGTCGGCGGCCTGGTTCACGAGCAGGTCGCGGAAGCGGAAGGCCAGGCCCTCGTTCTGTCCGCAGGCCAGCGGGATGGTGGTCCGGCGGCGCAGGTCGGCCATCTGGCGGACGTCGTTCTGCGTCAGCGGCTCCTCGAAGAAGCTGATGCCGTAGGGCTCGATGCGCCGGGCGAGTTGCGTGGCGTGGAACAGGTCGAGGCCGCAGTTGGCGTCGACATAGAGCTTGACGTCCGGGCCGACCGCCTCGCGCACTGCGGCCACGCGGCGCACGTCCTCGTCGATCACCTGGTCGATCGGCCGGGGCTCGTCGCGGCGCGCCAGCGCATGGCCGCCCACCGTCATCTTCAGGCGCTGGAAGCCCTGCGACACCCAGAGTTTCGCCGCCGCCGCGAGCTCGTCGCGCTCGAAGAAGCCGAAACCGAAGGTCGCGTACACCGGCACCCGCGAACGCGCGCCGCCGAGCAGGCGCCAGAGCGGCTGGCCCAGTGCGCGGGCCTTGAGGTCCCACAGCGCGATGTCGAGGGCGGCGATGGCATGGCTCGCATAGCCCGTCTGCCCGCGCGGCGAGAGCAGCCAATAGAGCTTTTCCCAGAGCCGCTCGGTGGCCATCGGGTCTTCGCCGATCAGCGCCGGGCCGGCCACTTCGCGCACGGCGGCGGCGACGATCTCTTCCTCGGTGATGGCGGTCATGCCGTGGCCGAGGAGGCCGGTGTCGGTCTCGATCTCGGTCAGGCAGAGCGACAGAGAGGTCTGCCGGTCGAGGCCCAGCACGTCGATGGTGACGGGGATGTTCAGCGGCGTGGCGCTGACGCGGACGATCTTCAAGAATGTCTCCTTTGCTTGCTTGATGGCGCGATTCTTGACGCGCGGGAGCAGGAGAACAATTCGTTTGTGGCGGGCGCGAGGCTTCGCGAAACGCGAAGGCTAGGGAATTCGCAGGTGCTCCAGCACCGAGCGCGCGGCCGCCGTCAGGTCCTGCTCGCGCCGCACGCACAGCAGGTGCCGGCGCATCGCCCACGGGGCATCGAGACGCAGGCAGCGCAGCCGCAAGATCTGCAGCTGCGGCAGGATGGCGGCGAAGGGCAGCACGCCGATGCCGATGCCCTGCTCGACCATCCGGCACACGATGTCGAAGCTGCCCACCTGCATGCGCACCTTGAGCGGCAATTGGGCCTCGATCGCTGCACCGAGCAGCACGCGGTGCAGCGCCGTGCCTTCGCGGACCACGATATGGTCATGCCGCAGCACCTCTTCGACGCCGACCCGCTTGCGGCGTGCCAGCGGGTGGTCGCGCGCCACCACCACGGCCAACTCGTCGTTGCGGTAGGTGAGGCATTCGAGGCCGTCGGCCGGCGTCTGGCCCTCGATCACGCCGATGTCGGCGAGGCCGCCGACCACGGCCTTGACCACCTCCGTGCTGGCGCGCTCCTGCAGGTCGATCTTGAGCACCGGGTGCAGGCGCAGGAACGAGCCGATCTGCGCCGGCAGGAACTGGGCGATCGCGGACGCGTTGGCGGTGATGCTGACCACGCCGGCCACGCCGTTCTGGAAGTCGTCGAGCTCGGCGCCGAGCCGGTCCATGGCCGACAGCACGGCGCGCGCATGCAGCAGCAGGCCGTGCCCGGCCGAGGTCAGCGTGACGCCGCGCGCATGGCGCACCAGCAGTGGCAGCCGTGCCCGCGCCTCGAGGTCGGAGATGCGCTTGCTGGCGGCGGCCAGCGCGATGTGGCAGCGCTTGGCGCCTTCGCTGATGCTGCCGTGGTCGGCCACGGCCACGAACAGGCGCAGCGATTTCAGGTCGGCCGACATCGGGTTCAGGCCGGCTTCGAGGGCTGGGACAGATAGTCGAAGAGCTCGCGCGCGGACGCCGGGAGCTGATCGCGATGGCGCGCGACGATCTTGAGTTCGCGTTCGGCCCAGGCATCGGTCAGCGGCACGGTCCGGATGCGCAGCGCACGCGACAGGCGCCGCGCCGACGAGGCCGGCAGCACGCCGATCCCGACGCCGGCCTCGATCATCAGGCAGATGGCCTCGAAGCTGCCGACCTGGATGCGCGGCGCGTAGCCCCGGCCCGCCAGTTCGGCCTTGCGCAGCAGGAAGCGGTGGATCGCGCTGCCGTGGTGCAGGCCGACGTGCTGTTCCTCGAGCGTGTCGACGAAGGCCATTGCGCTGGCATCGGCGAAGCGGTGCGCGCTCGGCACCACCAGCACCAGCTGGTTGCGGCCGAAGGGGCGGGCTTCGAAATCGCCGGTGTGGGCGTCGCCGGCAAGGATGCCGATGTCGGCGCCGCCGTCGGCCACCGAGCGCACGATCTCCTCGCTGAGGTATTCGCGCAGGTCGATCTGCACGGCCGGGTGCTGCGTCAGGAAGCCGGCCAGTTTCTCGGGCAGGTATTCGGTGATCGAGGTGGTGTTGGCGAACACCCGCACGTGGCCCTTGATGCCCTTGCCGAAGTCCTGCATGTCGATGCGCAGGTGTTCCATCTGCTGCATCACGCGCTTGGCGTGGTAGAGCAGGGCCTCGCCCGCCGCCGTGAGGTTCACGCCCTGGGCGGTGCGGTGCAGCAGCTTGCCGCCGATGGCCTCCTCCATCTGCTTGATGCGGGTGGAGGCGGCGGCGAGCGAGATGCAGGCACGGTCGGCGCCGCGCGTCAGGCTGCGGGCCTCGGCGACGAAGGCGAA
>Ga0265327_10001007_pt1 | contig 40000 bp, 40 predicted proteins | sample 41621metaG_FD_202089 | JGI IMG/M metagenome (GOLD analysis project Ga0265327, IMG submission 202089) | Rhizosphere microbial communities from Carex aquatilis grown in University of Washington, Seatle, WA, United States - 4-16-21 metaG | ecosystem: Host-associated > Plants > Roots > Rhizosphere... | reverse complement strand
CTGCTCAACGTCACCGACAAGGACAAGGCCTGGGTGGTGGGCGTGCAAGGCGGCTACGTGGACACCAACGAGCGGTTCCGCAACTCCTCCACGCGCCTGAACCTGACCGGCGGTGTGGTGGGCGTCTACGCCACCTACATCCAGGGCGGCCTGTTCGTGGACGGCATCATCAACGGCAACATCCTGACCGGGAACTGGAACATCCCCGGCCTGTTGAACGTCGGTAACGCCCAGACCACCGCGCCGTGGATCGCCTCCAGCCACGTCAACACCTGGGGCGGCCAATTGGAAGCCGGCTACGCCTTCCCGATCGGCGCCTCGTCCTTCATCGAGCCCCTCGGCTCGATCGCCTACGGCCGCACCTCGACGGGCCAACTGGCTCTGCCCGGCGCGACCCAGACGTTCGGCGACAGCGACACCCTGCGCGGCTCCCTCGGGGCCCGCGTCGGGACCACCGCGGCCTTCCAATACTACAAGGTCAAGGTGGCCCTCGAAGGGCGTGTCTGGGACGAGTTCGACGGCAAGACCAACAGCTTCCTGTCTGCCGGCGGAACCTTCACCAACTTCAACGACATCAACGGCGTCTACGGCGAGATCAAGGGCGAGGCCAACCTCTTCGCGGTCGGCAACAACCTCTCCGCCTTCGTCAACTCCGGCATCAAGTGGAAGTCCCGCTACCAGGACACCTCCGTCACCCTCGGCGTTCGCTACCAGTGGTAGCGTCCGCCTAGGACCAGAGAGTCCGATCTATGATGCGGCCGGCCTGGTTCACCCCAGGCCGGCCGTTTCCTTTGGAGGTGGTCCGCAAGCCTGGCGCGTCCCTTCCGTCGGACATGCGTCTGGCGATCCGGAGTCCAGGCGGGCTCGCCACGGCGCCCTCCGACGGGCGACGCCTACCCGCCCGCAAATGAGCGCCCCAGGGCGGCGGCGAAATCCGAGCGTCGCCGAAGCCGGCAGCGTGAATGGCGCTCTGGGAGCCCAGGCGCCCGTTGCTGCCCCGAGCTCAACGCCCGGTTCACATCTTGCCAACATGCGCGTCGCAAGGGTACGTATCGACCCTCAACTCGCCTATGGAGGGTAAAATGTCCTACTTCGTTGGTTTGGACGCCTCCAAGGCCACGACGCACATCTGCATTCTGGACCGCCATGGCGTGGTCGTGGCTCGCGAGCAGGTCGAGACGTCTCCCAAGGCCATCGTCGCCGCCCTGCGGGGCCAACGCCGACGCTACGCCCGCGTTGGTATGGAATCCTGGGGTATGGCGACCTGGCTCTACGAAGGACTAGCCAAGGCGGGCCTACCGATCATCTGCATCAACGCTGTCCATGCCCATGCCTACTTAAAGGCCCAGCGAAACAAGACAGATCGCAACGACGCCGCGGGGATCGCCAGGCTGATGCAGATGGGCTCCTACCGCGTCGTGCATATCAAGAGCCGCACGAGCCAGGAGATACGCGCGGCGCTAACGGCCCGACAGGCGATTTCCGAGCGTCTGATCGGCCTGCAGAACACCATCCGAGGCATCCTCGCCGGGTTCGGACGCAAACTCCCGACCGGGGGCAGAAGGACCTTTGAGGCCCATGTCGCATCCGTCACCCGGGGGGACAGCTACCTCGAAGCGCTGGTGGCTTCGCTTCTGGCCGTACGGTCGAGCATGTGCGAACAACTGGACGTGCTTGAAGGCCGCCTGGCGGCCATGGCCGGTGACGATCCCGTCTGTCGTCGCCTCATGACCGCGCCCGGTGTCGGGCCAATTGTGTCCCTCGAGTTCCGCTCCGCCATCGACGAGCCACGCCGCTTCCCAAACTCCCGGTTGGTTGGCGTCCATCTTGGCCTTACCCCACGGACGCGGCAGTCCGGACCACTGTCCTCCAGCGGCGGCATATCGCGGTGGGGGCCTAGCTCGGTGAGACGGGCGCTCTACCTCGCGGCCCGCAGCCTGTGCGGTGTTCGCAAGCGCCCCTGCTGGCTCACAGATTGGGGCAACGCCCTGGCGATCCGGAAGGGCTACAAGAAGGCGATGATCGCCGTGGCGCGCAAGCTCGCCGTGGTTCTTCACCGCATGTGGATCAGTGAAACAGACTTCGCCTGGTCGCGGCCGAACGCGTTGGACCCAAGGCATTGAGCCGACCGCAGATCGGACGAGACATAGGCCGCCCAAGGGTGAGAGCCGCAACAGCAACTGATCTGCAGCCGGCCTGGACGTCGTGCGTCTCAAGTACTTCGACCCGACAACGCGGAGCCCCGACGCCGCGGAGAAAAGCCGACAGGTGTTGTGCGGGCCAAGGACCGCGCCACGTCAATTGGCGCTCCGCGGCGCCGGGGAGCTTCGCGGCGCCTACCAACGCGCGGGATGGCCGCCACCCTCGCCAATGCGCCGTTCAACCACAACATCGCCAGGCTGTTGGAGGCGCTTGACGCCTCGCAATTCAGCAACCGCACTACCCAGGTCTCGGCCTCACAACTCCAGTTGCGGCGGTCCGAGACCAAGGCGACCCGTCACCAACCGGGCTGGCTGACGCAGCCAGCGGCCGGCCTGAACGAACGCTACCTTGTCCCATTCCAGGGTCCGCCGATGGTGCAACAGCGACCTCGGCCTTGGACACGGTCTCGCAAACTCGACATCCCTCGCCATCGGAATGGTTCATAGCCCACGGTCTCGGCGTCTTTCCGGAAGAGCGACAATCGCCGGCGCCTTCGTCTGCAACGGTGGGAACGATGCGCCGCGCTCCAGCCAGGCAACGACGCGGGACCTCGCCCGTTGCAGAATGCGCGCCTGGACCGGCTCCCCGGCGACGCGGCTGCGCACGACGGCTTCAACGATCCTCAGCGTGGCCTGGACGGCGTCGCTCGCCATCGCGCCGTCTCTTTCCAGACTGTCAGTCTGTTTGCTGCGGCCGACGTCCCGGGGAGTCCTTCGGCCGATCCGCCGATCCAGCTCCTGCAGATCACGCTCCGTTGGACGATAGCCTCGGACATCAAGCCCGATGGTCCTCCCGTTCAACCAGGCTTCGCGACGGAAGCTCTTGGCGCCTCGCGCGACGACAACCGACCAACCGCGGTGTTGCGCGATGGCGGCCAGGTCGCGGAGGGTCCCCGGATCGGACCGTTCGGACTGCAGGCGCCAGCCGTGGTCCCGGAACGTGGGCTTGAGCACCGTCGCGTCCGAATAGAAGCCGATGCCCGCCTCGCCACGGCCATTGACATAGTACCGGCGCAGGAAGGCGTCGGGGACGTCGCCCGCGGAGGTCGACCGGGCCCTCGAGGACGGCGCCAGGCTGTTGGGCGGCAGGGCTTCATCGGCCATGGTGGGGCTCCGATCGAGGTTGCATCGAGGCGTCGACGAAACGATGGACCCACGCCTCCACCTCGGCATCGCTGGCGCCCTCGGGCGGCAACGGTTCAAAGCCTCCGGCCTCCAGGCTCAGGGTCAGCGCCTCCAGGTCCATCTCGGCTTGTGACGGCGGCGACCTAGGTTCTGGCGGCTCGAGTCCGGCGGGAGACGGCGCCTGCCCCTTCCCTGCAGCGCCGGTAAGGGCGGCCACATGGGGCGGCCCGGTCACCCGCGCTGTGAAGGCCCTCTCTCTCCAGTAGACAATCTTGCGGCCGAGCACGGGCGGCGCTCCGGCGCGCAGGACGACCAGACGGTCGGGCGCCATCTGGAGGAGTTCCTGCGGCATCATGAGCGCCCGGCGTTGATCGGACTCGGTCAGGCTCCGTTGGCCACGAGACAGGAGCGACGGGCGACTCTCGGCGCGTCCGCGATAGGTCCAATAGCCAAGGCGGCCGGAGAGGTCGCTGGCGACCTTGAGGTCCTTCGGGGCGAAGGCGATCTCGACCCCGCAGTTCGCCATCATCTCCTCCGCCAGGTCCGGTCCGTATTCGGCGCGCAGCTGGGCGGGACTTTGCAGCACCGGCAGCAGACGCAGGCCGTAGCCCGCCACATAGGAGAACCCGTGGGCGATCGCCGCCGCATGGCCAAGACGCGCGAACTCGTCGAGCACGAGCAACACCGGGATAGAGTTGCGGGTGGCGGTGGGCCGTTCGCGGGTGTTCATGTCGACGAGCTGCTGCAGGAGCAGGTTGAACAGGGGAGTGACCCTGGCGAGGTTGTCTGGCGAAACGCACAGATAGAGCGACATCCTTCGCTGACGCAGTTGCCGCAGATCGAAGTCGCTCTGCGCCGTGGCCGCGCACACCCGCGGGTTCAGCCACAGGTTCATCCGGGACGTGATCGTCAGCTTGATCGACGCGAAGGTGTTCTCCGAGGCGGAGCAGAAATCCGAGAGGGCGCTGACACAGCCTGAGGACAGGGGCGACCCGCATTCGGCTCGCGCGGCGATCACGGCCAAAAGTCCCGTGCGCGGCTCGCCGCGCGTCAATTGCGCGTAGATCTCGCCCAGCGTGAAGGCGAGCCCGGGCGTCTCGGCGACGTAGGCGCCCACCCCGATGAAGCCGGTGCGCGCCGCCTCCGCCCAGAAGGGATCGGCGTTGACCGGCGTTGCGAAGAGCATGACCGCCAGCTTCTGAAGCTCGTCAATCACCGCGATCGGATCGTTGCGATCGATGTGGCCAAGAGGGTTGAAGCGGGACGTGCGGCCGTCCGGCTCCAGCGGATCGAACAGGATCACCTGCTGGCCATGCGCCGCCCGGAATCCGGCGGAGGCCTCCCAGTTCTCCCGCTTCACATCGAGCACGACCAGGGAGTCGGGCCAGGTCAGCAGGTTGGGGATGACGACGCCGACCCCCTTGCCGCTTCGGGTCGGGGCGTAGAGCAGGACATGCTCAGACCCGCCGAAGACCAGGAGCCGGCCTGCCTTGCGGGCCAGCACGATGCCTTGGCGCGCGCGCAGGCCCGCGGCCACGATGTCCGCTTCGCTCGCCCAACGCGCCGCGCCGTGCAGTGGCGGCCGGGCGGCTCGCGCGATCGCCAGGCCAACGATGGCGCTGGCCGCCAGGGCGCTGGCCGCGCCGATGGCAAGCCAGTGGCGAACCAGGGGATCGGCGCGAAAGTACCAGAACCAGGCCGGCGCCGCCGTGAACGTAACGTCAGCGGACAATCGCTTCAGGCCGGCCAGCGCCACAATCCCGGTGATGACGACCATGGCGCCCAGGATGGCGACGGTGACGGCGCCGACATAGGCGGCCTTAAGCGGCCAGGGCGCGCTTGCGAAGCGGGTCATACCAGACCTCCGTCACCCGGAAGCGCCCCTCGACGCGCCGCATCTGCACGACCACGTCGACGAGGAGGTGCAGGAGCGCGCGAATGTCGTCTCGGGCGAGATCGCGGCCGCCGTCGCTTTCCTTCACCAGCAGGGTCAGCTGCTCGAAGGCCAGGGTGGCGCTGTCGGCGTGGATGGTGGTGATCGATCCCGGGTGCCCGGAATTGACGTTGCGCAGGTAGAAGAAGGCCGCGCCGTCGCGCAGTTCCTGCAGCAGGATCCGGTCCGGGCGCATCCGCAGAGCGCTTTCCAGCAGCTGCTTGGCCCCGACCTGCGCCAGGCCCTGCCCGTCCTTGGCGTAGAGAAGGTGCACCACATTGCGGTGGGGCGCCACGAGCTCGCGCGAGTCCTCGATCGTCAGCAGGCGCTCGTGCTCGGGGATCAGCCGGATCAATCCCTTGGCGAAGGTGGTCTTGCCAGACCCCGTCGCCCCCGAGATCAGGATGTTCTTGCGCCCCACGACGGCCGCTTCGAAGAACGCCGGCCAGTCCCTCGCGTCGCGCAGCCCCAGCAGGACCTCGTCCTCGTGGCTCAAGGCCCCTTCCGAGGGCGTCACGGCGTCGAACAGTCCCGCCCGCACGAAGTCGGCCATCCCAAAGGCGGCGGCCGAGGGCTTGCGCAGCGTGATGGAGACGTGTTCGGCGGCGGGGGGCAGGACGATCTGGCAGCGTTCCCCGCCCGGCAGGACCGTCGAGCAGATCGGGACTTCGTCGGTGACGTCCTGGGCCGTGGCCGCGGCAGCGGCCACCGCCAGGGGGCGAAGCGCGCTCTCAGTCAGCTCGGGCGCGTCGAACCATTGCCAGCCGCCCGTCCGCTCGACCGCGAATTCCCCGGGTCGGTTGACCACCAGCTCGGTCACGTCGGGCGGTTCGAGATGAAGGCGCAGCGGCTCCAGATAGTGCTGCAACACCGCCAGATCCCCGGACATGGTCAGCGCGCCTTCAGGCCGTAGACACCGGAGAAGTCGAAATCCTGGGCGGCGAAGATCGCGACCTGGCTCCCCTGGGGCTTGGTCAAGGTCGGGGGGATGCTGACAGAGTTCTGCAGGGCGATGCCGGCCGCGTCAGACGGGACGCGCGTCACCTCGCCGTTGGGATCATGGCGCGAGGCCACGGCCGCCGCGGTGTCGTCGACGATCGAGAGCAGCAGCGCGCCGCCGAAGCGCTCCCAGAAGTGGGTGTCGATGCGGCCATCGAAGCCGGCGCGGCCGAGCGCATCGCTGGCCGGAGAGGCCAGGGCGATCGCCACCCCCGCCGGTGTGACCGCGCGCGTCCAGAGCACGAAGAGGCGCCGCTGGCCCTCGCGCAGGCCCGATCGGTACTCGCCCAGCACCTTGGTGCCCTTCTCCATCAAGACCACGGCGCCGTTGTCGGAGTAGACGTCTGTGGGGATGAGGCAGCTCACATAGCCTGGTGTGGCGGTGTCCATGGCCGTCTGCAAGGTGCAGGGGATCGAGGTGCCGGCGGTGATCAGGAAGTCACGGTCGGGCAGCCGCGCGGCATGGGCGAGGCCGATCTCCGAGCCTTGGCGCATCTGCTCCAACTCGGTTGGCGCCCGGGCGACAGCGGAAACGGGGCCGATGGCGGACCGAAGGTCGGCGCCGACATCGCCCGGGACGCCGCGGCCCTGGTTGAAGGCCAGCAGCGGCGCGCCGCGGATCGCCTCCAGCCTCGCCTCGCGCGCCTGGGCGGTGGAGGGCGCAGCGCCGGCCGTCTCCCCGGACCCTGGCGCCGGGGACGGGACGGAGGGCTGTCCGTTCGGGTCCAGGACCGGCGCGGCGACGCCCGGCTTGGCCAGCGTCGGCGCGGAGGCCGGCGGCGGATCGCTCTTGGCGGGCTCAAAGGCCACGACCTGGCTGGCCGGTGTTTCCGGGGCCTTGGGTTTGCCGGGCGCGGGGTTGTAGGCGGCGTAGAGGAAGACGCCGCAGCCGGCCGCCAGGGCGCCCACGGTGACCAGCTTGCCGGCGCGTCCGGCGCCGAAGCGCCCGGCGATGGGCGATATGGCGCGGTCGTGTGGGGGAAGGCGGTCGGGGTCGCGGCCTGGGTCGCGTTCAGGGCCGCGCAAAAGGTCCGCATCACTCATGAGGTCCTCCTGGGGGCTGGGCAGTTCCGGACGCCGGCGCGCCGGCCGGCGTGCGCTCGATGTCCGGCGAAGCGGTGTTGGTCCCCGCGGTCGCGCCATAGGGACTCGGGGCGTCGTTGAAGATGCAGAGGACGTCGCGCCCTCGGCGCAGCCGCAGCTGCCGGGCCACGCCGTGGATCACCACGAACTCGCCGCGCACGTCGAACGGGACCAGGCTTTCCGAGCCGTCCGGGGTGACCTCGTAGATCGCGGGAATGGCCTGCGCGCCCGGGAAGCGCAGGACAGTGAAGCGGCCGTTGTCCGACACCTCGGACGGCTGAAGGCTTGCCGCCCCTTGCACCGCGTAGGCGAGGTTGCGCTTTCCCTCGATCGTCCCGCGCTCCAGCTTCAGGGCCGTGATCTTGGCGACAAGCGCCTGTTCCTCGGCGGAGATGGCCGCGCTCGCGGCGGCTCTCAGATCGGCCGGGTAGCGGAATCGCAGGACGAAAAGTCCCGCGCCCGGGCGCGGTTCCCCGACGCTCAGTTCGAAGGTGTAGTTGCGCGTGGCGCCGCCGGGCAAGGCGGTGGTGACGATCAGATTGGTGAGGCCGTGGGCGGCCTTGGGCTTGATGAAGAGGATGTTCTTTTCCGCGGCGACGTCCCACGCGGTGGTGTCGCCCAGCGCCACGTGCAGGATGGTCTCGGCGTCGCCGAAAAGGACCTGGGTGGCGGTGCGGTACTGGCCGGTGATCTTCACTACCTGCAGCGGATCGTAGTCCACCGACCGGACCCGGGCGTCGCGGGCTCCGGGGCCCGGCATCTCGAGCGCCCAGGCGCACGTCGGAGCCGTCGACATCATCGCGCCGCTCATCAGCAGTGCGACGAGGGACCGGGTCATCGGACCACCTCCGGGTCTGAGCGGTAGGAGATCACCTGGAAGCCGAGCGGATTGCGCAGGCGGTCGGCCTCGTTCATGGGCGCGCGCGTATAGGCAAAGGCGACCGTGGCGATCCAGTCGCTCTCGGTGGTCTGCTGGGCCTGTCGCACGACGCGGTGGAAGCGGACGTTGGCGACCTTGGGGCTGACGAAGCTGATGGCGCGCACGTCGATCAGGCTCTGGGCGTTGTCGCCCCACAGGATCTGCGGACTCTGCGGATTGGCGGGTCGGAAGGCGTCGGCCCAGCGCTGCTGCTCGGCTGGCGTCGACAGGATCGAGACCTGCCGGAAGTTCTGCTCGGCCGCCTGTGGCAGCCAGCCCTCCCGGGAGCGCACATAGAGGCCCAGGAAGTATTTGCTGACGGCTTCGGCGTAGGTGAGGTGGTCCTCCCCCTTAAGCCCGGTCATCACGTCCACGGCGCCGGTGGTCTGGTCGACCCTCACCACGAACGGCTCGACGCTCTTGAGCGGTGCAAGGGTCGCGACGGCGCCCACCCCCGCCAAGGCAAGCACCCCGGCGAAGCCAGCGACGGTCCAGGCCAGGCGCCTGGAGCGGATGGCCGAGGCCAGGCGGTCCTGGTCCCAGCGCTTGGCCTCGGCGAAGTAGGCCTTCAAATCGCCCGCCGGGACGCCGCTCATGGCCGGCGTCCGCAGGGACGGAACGATCGGAGATCCGGCGCGCCCAGGGGGCTGGCCGTGCTGGGCGAAGACGCCGCTGGTGCGGCGGCCGTCTCCGGCCCGATGGGAAGGACACTCCCGAACGGATTGGCGGATCGGCGGTGGCGGCCGTCGCAGACGGCGGGCTTGCCGTCCGATGCGTGGGCGCAGCCGGCGATCAGGGTGAGTAGGGCCAGGGCGAGGGCCGCGGGTCGGTGGGAAATGGACATCAGGAACGCCTCCCGGCGGGCTGAAGCGAGCCGCCGCCGCGGGGGGCGGGCCGCTGGCTGGATGGGGTGACGCCGGCGGCGGCGGCGGGGCCGCCACGGAAGGCCATGCCGACGGCGTTGCCGAAATCGGCGATGCCGGCGCTCGCGCCCCCCGCGATGCCTGCGGCGATGGCGGGGGTCTGCAGGAAGAAGATCGCCCCCAGGAGGCAGAGCGCGATGAAGATCAGGCCGCCGGCGGTGGGATCGGCGCCGTCGATCTGGCCCCACTGGTCGCCGACCAGGCTCAGGATCATCTGGAAGACGGTGATGATCAGCGCCATCAGCACCAGGTAGTTCACTGCCTGGCTGAGCCAGCCGAAGAAGAACCGGCGGCTGGCGTCGAACAGGGCGCAGGCGATGAAGATCGGACCGAGCGCCACGAGAAGGGCGAGGGTCACCTTGGCGACGATCACCACCCCGAAACCCAGCGCCGCGGCGAGCGCGCCGATGACGTAGACCGCGACCGAAACCGCGATGGGCGCGAGGTTGGAAGGGTTGGCAGTCTTCGCGATCTTCTCGCCCAGATAGCCGGCGCGAGCGAAGAACTGGTCGAAGGCCGCGCCGGGATCCGGCGAGGCCGTCCCGCTGATCGCCTGGGTGAGGGTGTCGGGCAGGGTGTGGAAGAGCGGGGTCGTGACCCAGCTCGAATAGGCCACGGTGGTGGCCAGCATGTAGATGAGGGCCAGCTTCAGGGAGCGGACCGCGAAGTCGACGATCGGCTCGGCGATGGCGCCGCGAAGGATCGCAAAGCCGTAGAGCAGAACGTAGAGCACGAGGGCGGCGCGCAGGGGGCCGGCCACCTGGGCGATCACCGCCGCGGCGCGATCGCTCAGGAAGGCGTCGAGCTTGCCGTCGATGAAGGCGTAGGCCGGCTCGAAGATCTGGAAGGCGCCGCTCATTGGAAGCCCGCCTTGTAGAGGGCCAGCCGCGCGTCGCTGGCCGCGGCGGCCCGTTCGCGGTCCCGTTGGGTCTGAATCTGGTCCTGCGCCGCCTGAGCCATGGCCAGGCCCTGCAGACGCATCTGGTCATTGGCGATCATCGCCTGTTCGGCGGCGATGCGGGCCTGCAGATCGAGGACCGCGCGGGCGTTGGGCGCGGTGTCCAGGGCCGACTCCAGCTGCTTCAGCCCGGTCAGCCGCGCGGCGGCGGCGTCCGCGACGCTCTCGCCGGTCGCCAGGTTGAGCGCCGCTCGGTTGCCGGCGGCGGCGAGGTCGGCGCCGGCCGCATCGCCCGGCGGGGGCGTATAGAGCTGGTTGGCGCCGCGGATCGCCTGGGCCCGGGTCCCCAGGGCGCCCAGGGCGGTCAGGTCGCCGCGCGCGGCGCTGACGAAGGCGCCCGCATCAGGCAGGACCGCGCGAAGCGCCGGCTGTTCCAGCGAGGTCGCCAGGGCGTTGACGTTGGAGATCTGGTTGAGGCTGGTCAGCAGCTGCTGGCCCTGGGCGACCTGCTGCTGCAGCTGCTGCAGCTGGCTGAGCGCCGTCTGCGCCTGCTGCAGGATCTTCGCGTAGCTCGTCGGATCGTAGACGACGATCTGGGCCCGCGCCGGCGAGCCCGCCCAAAGGGCGGCGGCCGCGGCCAGGACGGCGATGGGTTTGCGGGTCATGACAAGCCTCGTCGTTGCTGATGGAAGGGAGCGGCCCAATCGGCGTAGGCGTCGCCGTGGTGCGCGCGCAGGCGGTCGAGCAGATCGACGGTCTCGGCTCGGCCAGACAGGATCGCCAGGTGGTCGGACATCCCATCCAGCCGCAGCTCGGCGACGACGGCGTTCAGGCCCTGCTTGACGAGGAACTGCCGGCTCTCGGGGGCGAGATCCTCGCGCACGAGGCGGAACTCCCGTTCGGTCAGGCCGAAGCCGTCCACATAGTCGCGCGCCTGGGCGTGGGGATTGGGCAGGAAGACCTTGGTCGCGCACTGCTCGAGGATGGTGTGCGAGATCGTCGATCGCAGTACGTCGGCGGGCGACTGGGTGCCGAAGACCATGAAGGCGTTCTGCTTGCGGTAGGTCTTCAGGCCATCTTGGGCCAAGGCGCGGAAGGCTTCGTCGCCCAGCGCCTTCCAGAATTCGTCGATGTCGATGACCAGACGGCGGCCGTCCACCAGCGCGGCCAACCGGTGGAAGAGGTACATCATCACCGGCGTGCGCACCTCGGGATGGTCGAGAACATGGGTCATGTCGAAGCCGAGGAAGCGGGCGTCCAGCGCCAGGGCGTCCGCCTCGTTGTCGAGCACCCACCCCAAGGGGCCGCCCCGGCGCCACCGTTCCAGCCGCGCGCCGACCCCGTCGGCGTCCCGCTGTCCAAGCAGGGCGCGCAGGGCCGAGATCGAGCGGTTCTGGGGCGCCAGGGGCGCCAGCGCCGCCACCGCCGCTTCGATCGCCCGATCCTCCTGGGCGCTCAACGCGCGGTCCGGCGGGGCCGCGATCTGGCGCACCAGGTTGGTGAGGAAGGCGCGGTTGGCGGGGGTGTATTCCAGGGCCTTGAACGGGGCGAAGCCGGTAGGCTCGCCGGTCTTCAGGGCCAGGTAGGTCCCGCCGCTGGCGCGCACGAAGATCTCCGCGCCGCGATCCTTGTCGATGAACACCTCGGTGGCGCCCAGCTTCTCCAGCTGCGCCAGCATGAAGTTCTGGACCACGGTCTTGCCGGAGCCGGATGGCCCGCAGATGAAGGTGTGGCCGAGGTCGCCGACGTGGAAATTGAAGTAGAACGGCGATCCCGCCGAGGTGCGCAGCAGCGCCACCGCCGGCCCCCAATGGTTGCCGTCGGCCCGGCCGGCGGGGTGGGTATGGAAGGGCGCCAGGGCCGCGAAGTTGCGGCTGCTGATCGCCGCCGGGCGGGAGCGCAGGCGGAAGTTCCCGGGAAATTGGGCCCAGAAGGCCGCTTCCAGCGCCAGATCCTCGCGCGCGACGACGAGTCCTGAGTCCGCCAGCAAGGCGCGGGCCTTAGACAGGTGTTCGCCCAGCTCGCGAGCGGTCTGGCCATAGACCAGGAGCGAGGCCTGGTGGTCGCCCATGACGAAGCGGTTCGACATAAGTGCGTCCAGGGCGTCGTCGAGGCCCGTGATCTGCGAGGTCGCCCGGTCACGGGCGCTGGTCATCTGGTTCTGCTTGCGCTCCATCACCGCCCGGGCTGCGGCCTTCGAGAGGAAGGCGAACGACTGTGAGAGCACGAACGCGAAGCGCGCCGACAGCAGGCCGTCCCAAAGACCGGGACGCGTCGCCGCGGGATATTCCTTGATCCCGAACATGCCGGCGAAGCGGCCGTCGCAGGGCCCGCGGATCTCAAGCGCCTCGCGGCCGAAGATCACCCGGCTGGTATAGAGGGCCGAGCCGAGGTGGCCGCGGACCAGGGGCACCGGCTCCGCCTGACCGGTCAGCAGGGTCCTCAGCAGCGAAAGGGGCTCGGAGAAATGGAGGCCCGAGTGCTCGGCCAGACCCAGAGGCGCGGCGCCGTAGCGGGCTAGGTGCTGACAAAGATCGCGGCCCGCGTCCTCGAGACGTTTGACGGCCTCGGCCTCGGCCAGGACGGCCTCCCCCGTCGACGACCGCGCGGCGGCGAAATGTGCGCCGAACCGGGCCGCCCAGGCCTGGACGCGGTCGACCGGGTCGCCGGCGTGCAGCACCAGCGTCACATAGAGCTCGTTGACGAACATGCGCTCCGCCCCGATCCGCCGGCGGTAGGCGTCGTCGAGGTCGCGGGCGAAGGCCGATCGGAAGACCCCCGACGGGTAGCGGTCGTCGCGCCTGCGGATCAGGTGATGCCAGATGGCGAGCCGGTCCGAGGCCAGGTTGCGCCAGGCGCCGTTGAGCTTGGCGTGCCAGTCGTTGAGGTCGCGGATGTCGGCGGTCTCGAAGCTGGCGCCGTCCCGGCGAAAGCTCATCATCAGCGCGCCGCTGTCGAGGCCGATGATCCGCTCCGTAACGTGCCGCGCATAGGGGAGCACCGTGCGCGGTTCGGTCTCGCGGGCGATGTGTGTGGCCGTGGCCCCCGGGCGGGCGGCGAACCTAGCCACGGGACACCTCCGATGGCGTGAGCCGACGGCGCAGCGGCAGCGGCGTCGCCGAGCTCCCGCCCCAGACGCCGCCGTTGCGCGAGCGGCCCTTGGTCTCGACATAGAGCCAGAGGATGCGAAACGCGTTGTGGTCCGACTTGCAAATGGCCTGGAAGGCCAGGTGAAGGGCCGGCGCGATCAGCAGGTAGGCCAGGGCGTGGCCGCCGAGAAAGGCGATGGCGGTGAGGATGATGTTGATCCCCATCGCCTCCATGGGGACGCCCAGGACCATCGCCGGGCGTGTGCAGGCCAGGAACAGGACGTCCTCGGCCAGGCGTTCTTCCGCGTCGCGCATCGTCCTCAGGTCCCCGACGAGCCGCCGGTGATCAGGTCGACGATGGTGGCGGCGCCGAAGATGACGATGATGCCGACGATCACCGTGCCGGCGCGGCGCAAGTCGATATGGCCGAACATCCAGGCGATGCCGGTGACGATGATGGCGATCACCGCCAGGCCGCGGATGACGTTGTTGTTGAGCAGGTTGATGACGTTCTGGATGAAGGTTCCGATGTTGCCGCCTGAACTGGCAGTCTGGGCAAGCGCGGGGTCGGCCATCATCAAGGACATGCCGGCAGTGAGGGCGACGACGGCCACGGTGCGGTGCGGGGCGCGAAGGTTCAAGGCTGGTCTCCGAGAGCTTGAGGGGAAAAGACGAAACGGTCGAGGGGCGCGGCGTCGTGGGCGAAGACGTCCCAGCGGGGCGGCGGCGGTTGCGGCGGGACGGCGACGGCCAGGGGGCCGGCCGGCGAGGGATCGACGTCCCCGGCCGCGGCCAGCACCCGGTCCACATAGCCGTTGGCGATCCCCCGGCCGGAAGTTCCCGTGTTGTAGTAGGAGAGGGCGGCGCGAAGCGCCGCCTGCTTGTCCGGGGCCTTGGACGCGGCGAGCCCGTAGTCCGCCGCCAGGATCTTGGCGGAGGCCGCGAGATTGGCGCAGGGCTCGAAGGCCGCCTCGATGGTGAGGCCGAGCCGGCCAAGATTGCGCGCATTGATCTGGGCGATCCCCAGGTCGATGTTCTCTCCGGCGGCGATCAGCCGCCGTGCGGTCGCCGCGGCCTCCTCGGAAGAGCCTGGCCGCAGGCGGCGGGGCCTTGGGCCATTGACGCCTATGGCCAGGGGATCGAACCCGCTCTCCGCCCTGGCGACCGCGGCCAGGGTGGCCGGGGCGACGGCTGGCGCACATTGCTGGGCCAGGGCGAGAACGAGGGAGAGGGGCAGCGCCATCGGGCTCTCGATCGGCTGAGGCCGGTCAACCCCTGTTGCCCGGCGCGATGGCCGGATCGTTGTCCAACCCCTCTAAACCGGCGAGGCGTAGGCTTACTTGCCCACGCTAGGTAGCCTTACGGGTGTCACGCGTGAGGAGGCCGAGGTCCCTGGCCAGAACGACGGCCTGGATCCGGGTGCGCACGCCAAGAATCTCGCAGGTCTTGGCGATGTGGCCTTCGACCGTGCGTGACGATATGCCGAGGATCGCGCCGATGTCCGTGGCGCTCTTGCCCATCTGGACCCAGTAGAGACATTCGATCTGGCGCGAGCTGATCGCGCGCAGGTCCGGCTCGTGTCCGCTCAACCAGATCCGCCCGGTGGTGTCGGCGCGCGCTGGACTAGCCATGGCGGGCGGCGCCGGCAATGGCCCGCGGGAATCCTGAGGCCGGGCAATCCATGCGACCGGCGCTTTGGCCGGCCATACCGTCGAAGTCATCTGGCGTAAGGGTCATCCTGCTCCCTCGCATTGGCCGCCAAATATTGATCATATGGGCCGGATATCAAGTAAAACGTTTCCATACAGATTAGATTCGTTGAATAATGGTGTGGTTGCGCAGGTCCTGTGCGGGGCTTCCGCAAATATCTTGCGCCTGAATGGGGTGTTGTGAATTCAGATGCGCCTTGGGTGTCGCAGAACTTCATTGTGAATCCCGCTTCTGGTCGGATCGAAGACCCTGCTCAGCTCCCGGCGCCGTATCTGCAATGGTCTTCGCGTCCCCCCCCTGGCTCCGCGGCCTGGCGGCGGAGCCACCCCTTCGTCCGCCGCTCAAGGTCGTCGATCGCCTCGCGCCGGCGGCGCGCTTCCTCGGCGAGGCCGGCGAACATCTCGCTGAAGGCGGTCAGGAGGGGGCCGGTCTCCAGCAGGTCCATGTCGTCCCCCGCCTCGATGTTGAAGTCGTGCAGGGCGATGGCGAGGGTCAGCACCAATTTGTTACGGGCGGACCGGGCGGCCAGGTTGGGCGACTGGATGAGGGTCGCCGCGATCAGGGCGAAGGGGTCGCTCTCGGTGGCCACGGCGAAGGCGTAGATCTTTTCCATGCTGACCTTGCCGCCGCCGCCTTCGAAATGTTCGTAGGTCCTCTGGGCCATGTTCATGCGGTCGGCGACCTCCTGGGTGCGCATGGACCGCGCCTTGCGGACAGCCCGGAGGGCCTTCGACAGCGCCTCATTCCACCGTCGCGGATCGGACGCCTCGAAGGACATGCTGCGAGCCCCTGGGGGAAATCAACCAGAAGGTGATTGAATGGCGCGCCGGACGACCAAGCGCAACCAGGTTTGCGGCCCCAAGGTCACAAATCCGGCAGGTCGTCTAATCCCGCGGCGCTATCGGTGTTCGAAAACAGAGATTCCGCAATTTTCTTGCGGTCATCCGCAAATAGTTGTCGTTGCTACGGTCCTAGGCGTGAATGTACTCTCTATTGTCGCAATATATTCGGCAATTATCCGCTGAATCGCTTGCGAAGGGAGTTATATCATCGCAGCCTGATGCGATGACGTCGCGTTTACATGATGAACCCGAGCGACGAGCCAAGCGGAGCCGGGACGCCTTCGTCTCGGCGTTGTCCGCCATTCGCGGCCAGTTGCGGCGCGGCGACTATGTTCTGGGGGAGGCTCTGAACATCAAGAACCTGTCTCAGTCGCTGAGGTTGAGCCCCACACCCATTCGCGAAGCCCTGGCGAGACTGTCCGGCGAAGGCCTGGTGGAGGAGCGACGCGGCGCGGGCTATTTCGCGCCGCAGCTCGGCGTTACCGAACTGGCGGAACTCTATGAGGCGCATCAGGTCCTGGTGCTCAGCGTCTTTCGCGATCAGCGCGCGCTCGCCGAGCCCGCCGCCGGGCCCGAGAAGTCTGGCGCGACCCGTCACCGTCGACGCCTTGGGACGGCGCCAACCTATCTCGAGCGTGTCGAGGGCCTGTTCGACGCCATCGTCCGGCAGGGCGGCAACAGGCCACTGTTCGAAAGCTATCGCCGCGTGGCTGACCGGCTCGCGCCCGCGCGGCTGGCGGAGGGCCTGGCGCTCGACGATCTGGACGACGAGCTGGTTCAGCTTCGCCATGCCGCTGAATGGGATTTGAACGCGGCGCCCGCCAAGGTGCGGATGTTCCACAAGCGACGGCTGAGGCACGTGCAGGACATCGTTCGCTCCATCAGAAGTCAAAAACATCACGAATATAATACAAATATAGATTGAATCTGGTTGAAGTTCGTCTTTCATAAGCATGTCGCGATGTTCGCGGCTCACTACTGAAAGGAAAGCGATCATGACCAAGTTGATCCGTGCTCCGTTGCTGCGGGTGGGCAGCGCCAAGCGCCTGACCAAGGGCGTCGTCTTCGGCCTGATCCCCGAAGATGGCGCTCGGCCGTACAACGGCGCCTGAGCCAGGACGTCCGCGGGCGCCGCCTCATCGGCGACGCCCGCAATCCGGGCCGATCGGGAACCTGACCGCCATGACTGCTCACCTGCATCCTGACGTCCACGTTGCCGCGGTGGGAGCGGACCTCGTCTTTCTCGACATCGGCCGCGACAGCTATTTCTGCGTCCCGGGAGCCTCATCGGCCCTCGTCCTGGCGTCGGACGGGGAGACCCTCGAAGAATGCGAGCCCTGGCTTCTTGCGCAGCTGTCAGAGGGCGAGTTGCTGGCTGACGAAGGCTCGGCGCGATCCGTGCGAGCCCGATGGCCGCTTCCGGATGTGGGAACGCGGGATCTGGGGCCGCCAGGCCCGGCCACCGCCACTCTTGGCGTCGACGTAGGGTGGATGATCTGGGCCGCAGCGCGGCTCTATCGCCATGGCCACGGCGGTTCCCTCGCAAGTCTTGTTGACGCCGCCCGGGCGACCGGTTCGCCGGCGCAAGGCGGCGGTCGCGACGAGGCGCTCGATCTTGCACGCCGCTGTGACGAGCTCCTGCCGTGGGTGCCATTTCAAGGCGACTGCCTATTTCGCTCGTTCCTGACCTTGAGCGTCCTGCGACGCCGCGGAGTCCAGGCCGACTGGATCTTCGGCGTGCAGACCTGGCCATTCCGCGCCCACTGCTGGCTGCAGCTGGGCGATGTCGTCCTCAACGACGCCGCCGAACGCGTTAGCGGCTACGCCCCGATCTTCGTGACCTGAATGACCTTCGCCTATCTGATCATCGCGCGGCGCGAGCTGGACGAACCCGGCTTTGCCCTCGCCATCGGCGACTGGGTCGCGGAGCTTGCCAGCGTCGGCTGGCGGCGGACCTGGTCGGGGCCGTCCGCCGTGGTGATGGTCCGGGGCGGTCGTGACTTGCCTTTCAGAACCATCACGGAGCACTGCGGCCTTGTTCTCGGCGAGCTCACGGCGCGTGCGCCCGGCAGCGAGCCGATCCGCATGGGTTTCGACGAGGCGGCCTTCGAAAGGCAATGCCGGCGACTTTCGAATGACTACTGGGGTCGCTACGTGGCGCTGCGCTGGCCCACGGACCGGCTGCCTGCGGCTGTGTTCCGCGATCCGTCCGGCGCCTTGGACTGCATCACCTGGCGGGCCGCCGGCGTCACGGTCTTCTCGTCGGGCGAATACGCGGACCTCCCCAGCGACCTGCGACCACGGCTGACGCTCGACTGGTCCAGGATCGCGGGGTTCCTTGCTGATCCCACGACGGTGGCCGACGCCCTGGCCTTCGACGGCGTGCGGGCCATCTGGCCTGGCGAACTTTGGTATGACGACGAACCTGAGCGGGCCGTCCAGGTCTGGGCGCCCGGTCAGTTCGCCAGTCCGCTCAACCGGTCGGACGAAGCGCTGAGGCTGGAGCTCGTCGGTCGTGTCGACCGGTGTGTCGCCGCCAGCCTGGCCCTCGGCGACAGGGCCCTGGTCGAGGTCTCAGGTGGCCTGGATTCCGCGATCGTCGCCACCAGCGCGGCCCGCGTCGAAGGCAGGGATGTCGGGGCCTGGCTGAACTATCGCGCCTCAAACACCCGCAGTGACGAGCGCGCCTTTGCCAGGACGGTGGCCGCTGAGGCCGGCTTCCCGCTCACCGAGGCGATCCGTCCGGTCGCGCCCATGTCCGTCGAGGCCTGGAAGCCGCTGCTTGGCGGACTTCGACCGCCGCTCAATGGCTTCGAGACCCGTCGGGACGGAGACCTGGCGCGGCGATGCGCCGACCTTGGATGCGATCTTGTCCTGACGGGCCAGGGTGGGGACGTGGTGTTCTTTCAGGAACCCACCGCTCTCGTGGTGGCCGACCTGATCCGGTCAGGCGCCAGGCCGGCCGCCGTGCTCGCCGCGAGCCTTGACGTCGCCCGCTGGACCCGCACGTCCGTGTGGTCGGTTCTTCGCCGAGGCGTCGGCGACCCCCGGGGCGGCCGATCGGCGAGTTCGCACGCGCGCTGGTCGCCGATCACGCGCGAGTGCCTGGATGCGGCCGGGCAGGACCCTCACCCGTGGCTCAAGGGGCTCGACGCCATCGCGCCGGCGAAACGCCTGCAGATCGAAGCCCTCAAGGCCTGCCAGTCGTTCCATGGCGACAGCCTCACCGCGCGGTCCGCGCGCGTGGACCATCCGCTCCTGGCTCAGCCCGTGGTCGAACTTTGCCTGCAGCTGCCTGTCCACGTGCTCACGCGATGCCGCCGCGACCGCGCCTTCGCGCGGGAAGCCTTCTCTGGCCGGCTCCCCGCCGCTGTCCTCAATCGCCAGGCCAAGGGCGAACTCGCCAGCCACTATGGCCAGGTCATGGGGGCGAGCCTGGCGGCGCTTCGCCCGCTGCTGCTGGAGGGCGAGCTTGTCCGCCATGGCCTGCTCGACCGGGCGCGCCTGGAGGCGGTGCTGACGCCGCAGGACCTGATCCTCCAAGGGAACGCCTTCGGCCTTGCATCGGCGGCGCTCATAGAGACGTGGGCCTCAGGGTGGGTGGCGCGCGGCAAGCTCTGATGGCCGGTTGACCGTCCGATTCGATGTGGGCCTTCTTTTGAAATCGCACGAAGTTTTGGCCAGGCGGGCCTCATCTTGTCCGTTTCCGTGTCAGGGATGAAGAGGCAGGCGGATTCACCGGCGAGCCATCGGTGCGCCGCACCTGAGCGGCCGCGGTGACTTGGTTCGCAAGCGAGTGAGTAATCCCAGCTCAATGATCTTGTGAAAAGTGTCTCGGTTCTGCCGCCTTGAGGTGCAGCGTGGGAGCTGGACGATGACACGGACTTGCGAAGGCTGCCGCGACGGCGAAGGGTTGGACTTCCCCTTCACGATGGCCTTTCAGCCGATTGTGGACCTCCGCACCGGAACGCCTTTCGCCTACGAAGCTCTGGTTCGCGGCGTAAACGGCGAGGGCGCAGGCACGATCCTGCAACTCGTCGACGAAAAGAACCGCTACGCCTTCGATCAACAGTGCCGGGTGAAGGCCATTGAAATGGCCTCGGCGCTTGGCTTGAGCGAGACTGGCGCCCGCTTGTCGATCAATTTCATGCCGAATGCCGTGTATGAGCCGCGGGCCTGCATCCGGCTTACGCTTGCGACGGCCATGCGAACCGGGTTTCCGACGAACCGGATTATCTTCGAATTCACCGAGGATGAAGAACTGGACGTCGCCCATGTGACGAACATCCTCCGCGCCTACAAGGCCATGGGCTTTATGACGGCGATCGATGATTTCGGGGCGGGTCACGCAGGGCTGAAGCTCCTGGCGAGATTCCAACCAGACATCGTCAAGCTGGATATGGATCTGATCCGCGATGTCGATAGCGACAGCGTCAAGCAGCGGATTGTTCGCCACCTGCTTAGGCTGCTGGAAGATCTGGGCATTCAGATGCTGTGCGAGGGCGTAGAGACGCCCGACGAGCTAGCCACACTGACAGAACTCGGCGTGCGCCATGTGCAAGGCTATCTCCTTGCCCGACCTGGCTTGGCGGGCCTCCCAAGGGTCAATTTGGACACTCTGACAGCAGTGCCGGCCGCCGCCGCGGCGGTCTAGTCGGCAGGGTGCAAAGCCCACCCGGGTTCACCGCGATGTCCGCAGGACATTTTCGACTGTCCGCCGCTGGCGCGCGATGGGTTCGGTTGACCCCCGAGGGGCCGCGCACTGTAATTGACTCCCAGGCAAGGTCCCGTGCTTTGCCGACCAAGGCCGAGCGCCGCTTCAAAAGTACCCCTGACGCTTCTTGGCCTCGAGCGAACCGCCGTCGTCAGTGTCGATCAGCCGTCCTTGTCTCTCCGATGTCGTCGCAAAGAGAGTTTCGCGCATGACTTGCGGTAAGGTCGTCGCTTCGGAGTCTATGGCTCCCGTAACCGGCCAACACCCCACGGTTCGAAAGCGGACAGACCTCACCTGAACTTGCTCGCCCGGACGGAACGGGTACCGCTCATCGGCCACGACCAGAAGTGCGCCGTCGCGGCTTACAGTCGGCCGCGGCGCGGCGAAGTAGAGCGGCGCCAGGGGAAGCTGCCGCGCATGGCAATAGGTCCAGATGTCAGCTTCCGTCCAATTCGAGAGCGGGAACACGCGGGCCGTCTGCCCGGGGCCGAGCTTGGTGTTGTATTGCCGCCAAATCTCTGGGCGCTGGGCGCGCGGCTCCCAGGCGTGCCCTTCGGATCGGACCGAAACGACACGTTCCTTGGCGCGCGTCTTTTCCTCGTCCCGCCGCGCACCGCCGAAGATGATGTCGGCGCCAAGCTCGTCAAGCGCCGCCTTGAGGGGCAGGGTGCGCATGATGTCCGTGTAGGCGGCTGACCCGTGCAGGAAGGGACTGACACCGCGGCGCAAGCCTTCCTCGTTTCTTCGGACATGGAGCTCGAAGCCAAGGTCCGCCGCCAGGCGATCGCGGAACGCCAGGGTTTCCGGGAACTCGAACGTGGAGTCGATATGCAGCAGCGGCAGGGGTGGACGTCCCGGGTGGAAGGCTGCCGCCGCAAGGGAGGCGAGGACCGTCGAATCCTTGCCGCCGGAAAACAGCAGGACCGGCCTGCGCGCCTCGGCGACGCCCTCTCGTAGAATATGGATGGCTTCGGATTCGAGCCTTTCGAGATGGGCCAGTTGCCGGGTCATCCGGAGGTCTCTGGCACGTCAGCGACCACCAGAAACCGGATGCTCGCGCCGCCCTGGACGTTCAGATCGTCGGCGCTGGCCCTCGCCGCTGCATAATCGTGAAACGGCCCGTAGACGCGTGGCCAAGGCAGATGCGTGGCGTCATCGACCCAACGCCCGCCGAGTACCCAGAACCGACCGCCAACACTTGAAGGAAGTCCGATCATGCGAGGCCCTCCCATGAGAGCGACCCAGCATAGCGATGGGTGGGTCTTCCCCTCTCATCGAGGGCGAAGAGGAACAGCCAGCCATTGTCCACCAACTTGCGGACATCCGGCTGTCTTGCGAGGACCTCCGAGATCGCTTCGGGCTTAGCCGCGATGAAGGCGCTCAGTCTGACCGGCTCATGGATGAAGCGCTCGCCGTCGTGCACCGACTGAAGGGGTAGCCCCGGGCGCAGATCGCCGGCGTTGCCTTCCAGGACGCCGACACGCCCACAGACGTTGTGGAGCGTCTTATCGCCCGCGCCGAACGCGGCGTTGTCCACCGTGGAGCCGTAGTACTGCAGGCTGATCCAGCTCGCGACAACCAGTGGCGCGGTCAGGATGAGTTCTAGCACCTTGAGCCCAGGATCGGCGTGTCGGTCATAGCTGTGCAGGAAGGCCCGTCCTTCGAGGTTGCGCCCCCTGGTGTTCGATCTGGGGGCGGCGATGAAGGCGGCCGCCCGCGCAAGCCCCCATTCCGGCCTCACCTGGGACCAATCCCCGCTTCGGGCCCGGACCGCCTCTGCCTGGCCCGGCTGAAGTCGGAGCAGGGGCGCGCGCTCGGCTCTCGTCAGCCGCGACGCCGCCTCGAACTGGCCGAGAGCGAGCGCGAGGTCATTTTGATGGCTCGCGGGGAGGTGCTCGCGATCCAAGACCCACAGGTTGTCGGTCGTGGTGTCGTGCAAGGCCGCGACGAACCAGGTATCCGCCGGAATCTCGATGCCCCGTTGCGCCAGTGCGGCGCGAACCGCCGGCTCATTGAGGAGCGCGGCGGCGAACCTTGCGTTGGGCGCGCCGCTGTGGCCCCCGCACGCGCCGCAATCGAGACTGGCCTGGTGGGCGTTGTTGGTCGTGCTGGCCCCGTGGCCGACGAAAAGGACAAGGCGCGCGAAGGTGTCCACCAGCGACATGCCTCTGAGCGCCCCTTCGGCCAGTGCGACGCGCCGCGACAAATCCAGGTCGTCAGCCAGGAGGGAGGCCGTTTCAGGAGGGAGAAGCGCGTCCATTTCACCCTTGGCCGCCAACGCGAGCCTGGCGCCATAGGCCAACCCGAAGGCTTCCACGAAGCCGAAGCAGGACACCGCCGACTGCTTGAGCCGGCTCCAGAAAGCGCTCGCTGTCGACGCGCCCATGATCACGGCGCGGGACGGCTTGGAAACCCCTTGGAGATCGAAGGTCGGGCGAAGCAGGACAGGGCAGTGCGCCTGCGCCGCGTCATTTTCCTCGCCATAGCGAAGCGGCATGCCGAAGAAGCCCGCGAAGCCAAGCGTCTCGACGTCAGGCCACACGGACTCGAGCGCCCGCCGATAGGCCTCCGAGCGAACATCGATGCAAAAGACCGCCTGCAGTGCAGGGCGGAGAGATCGACAAGGTTCAGCTCCGTCGCCGAGCGCACTGCACAGCTGGCGTTGCAGGGCGATCTCGTAGGCGCGGTGGAGAACGATATCGATGGCCAGATCGTCCGGCGGCGCCAAAGCAGTCGGCGATGGCTGAGCGCTGGCGAGGGCGTCGCGCCAGGCCGAGACGAACGCCTGGTCTTCGCGCTGCCGAAAGAGCGCATAGCCCCACACGACGCGGATCGCGAGGAGGTCGACCAACCGCCCGCCGGCGCGCCCGTAGAGCTCATCTTCCCAGTCCAGTCGCCGGATGAAGGCGGCCCAGCCTCTTACGTCGTAGAGGGCCCGGTAGAGATAGTCCGCCCACTGATCGCCCGGGATGGCCAGCCGTTCCAGAACCTCGGAGATTGCCTCGATCGGCTGGTTGGACAGGGCGGCGACGGTTTCGGCCAGACCCTTGACGCCCATGGCGCGGGAGTTGCCATCAAAGCGAACAGACCACCGCCAGGCCGCGTACAGGGGCATGGCGCGCCAGGGGGCGGGCCAGGCGGCCTCCCCTTCGTCGAAATAGGCCGCGCACCACTTGGAGATTTCGTCGACCATGAAGGCCGTCCGCGAGACCTGCCGGTCTCCTGCGGCCAGCGCGTCCAGGACGTCCGCCACGGTGGCGATGCGGCGGACGGGCGGCCCCGCGGCGGGGCCGATGGCCACCGCGCGGAGCAACCGTTCCGGCGTCAGGCCCGCGCTGCGGCTCTCGGAGAGGGCGGCCGCCAGGTCGGCAGGCGCGATGCGACCGGTCTGGAACGCCTCACGATAGAAGTCCCGCGACATCACCGCCCGGGCCCCGGTGAGGCGCCGGATTTCGCCCACGGCGCTGGCGAAGGGCAAGTCCGCGAACCCCAGGAAGGGATTGACGGCGACAAAGCTGGACAGCGGCCAAAGCGGCGCAATGCGGGCGCAGACCTGCTTGATCGCCGCGTCGAGGCGCAGGCCCTTGGCCGCATGGGCGGCGAAGACCTCCGCAGGCTCTGCCGCATCGGCCGGGACTTCGTCGAAGGCAAGGCTCATGGGACCGCTCCAGTCTGGGTGGGGTTCAGGTGCGGCGTCGGCCAGAGCCTGAGCACCCACCGGTTGGCCATGGTGTTGAGATAGAAGCCATTCGAGGCGAGCGTGTAGGCGCTTGCCCAAAGGCGTGAATGGGCGGGGCCGGGCAGGTGAAGCTGCACGCAGACCAGGGCGGTCATCAGGCCCAGGACGAGGCCCGCGACGGCCGTTGTCGGCCCCGTCGGTTGGACGGCCCGCGCGTCCACGATCCCGGCGAAGAGCACGTGGCCGGCGGCAAAGGCGACGACAACCAGTAAGCTGCCCGCGACGATCACGGCCGGCGCTCGGGCCGCGTCTCGGGATAGCCAGATGCGCGCCAGGCCGAGAAACAGCACGCCCCCCAGCAAGAACGCGCCCGGCTGCTGCGTTGGTCCCACGCCGAGGGCCGTGGCGGCCCACGCGCCGAGGGCGACCGTCGCCGGGAGCGCCAGGGTCGTGAGGAAAGGCGCGGCTCGCGGGACGACGAACTGGGGCTTCGCCCGGGCGATCGTCCCCGCCGTCAGGAAGGCGTGGGCCTTGTAGAGCGCGTGCGCCACGATATGCAGCAGCGCCGCCCCAAAGGCGCCCAGGCCGCACTCGAGCACCATGAAGCCCATCTGGGCGATCGTGGAGTAGGCCAACCTCACCTTGACGGAGGTCTGGGGCAGCATGGCGAGCGAGCCGAAGATCGCGGTCAGCGCGCCAATGAGGGTCAGCAGGCCCATGGCGCCCGGGCTGTTCACCATGACAGCGCCGAACCGCAGCAGCAGAAAGCCGCCGGCGTTCACCACACCGGCATGCAACAGCGCCGACACCGGCGTCGGGGTTTCCATCACCTCCAGGATCCAGCCGTGGACGGGGACCTGCGCCGAGCTCAAGATCGCCGCCATCGCCAGCAGAAGAGGCGCCGCGCCCCAGTCGGCGACGCGCGCGCCGTGGGCCGACGCCAGGATCGCTCCGATGTCCGCGCCGCCCGTCGCGCGCCAGAGGCACACGCAGGCCGCCACCAGGCAGGCTTCCGCCAGCCGGCTGACCAGGAACCGCTTACGGGCCGCGAGAACGGCCGCCTGCCGCTCGGCGCGGAAGAGGAGAAGCCGATTGACGCAGACGCCGACGCCGATCCAGCAGAGGACCAGCTGAGCAAGATTGTCCGACAGCGCCAGTCCCTGCACGAACCCGAGGGTCAGGCACAGATCGCGGACGAAGCGGCCCTGCCGGCGATCGCCGTCCAGGTAGTTGCGGCTGTAGGCTACGACGATCAACCCGATGAACGCGATCAGGCCGCAGAACACCGCGCTCAGGAGGTCAATCCGCTCGGCAAGACCCAGCCCAGCCAACCCGGCGAGGGGCGTCCTGGCCGCCCCGATGAAGGCCGATTGCCACAGGCCCAGCGCCGCTCCGCCAAGCGAAGCCCAGCCAGCAAGGCGCGAGGTCCTGAGGATCGGGAAGGCGCGTTCCGGCGCGATCGCGGCGGCAAGGTAGGCGAGTGGGGCGGCTGCGGCCAGCCAGGGGATCCAGGTCAACTGTCGTCTCCGTTGCGAAGGCGACCCACCTCTTATGCATGCAGGGATGTTCGTGGAAATTCATTGTTTGAACCTAATCATTCGCTTTTTTATAAAAGCAGCATGGCGCAGCTGAACTACAACCACCTTCGGTACTTCTGGGTGATCGCTCACGAGGGCGGGTTGGCGCGCGCCGCCGAGAAGTTGAACGTCGCGCCTTCGGCCTTGTCAGTTCAGCTCCAGAAGCTGGAGCTGCAGATCGGCCATCAGCTGTTCGAGCGTGTCGGAAAGCGGCTGCGCCTGACCGAAGCTGGACGAGTGGCGCTCGACTATGCCGACACGGTCTTCAAGACCGGCGAAGAGCTCCTGAACACCCTGCAGGGTCGCGTTGACCTCGACCGCAAAGTCCTCCGGGTTGGCGCGATCCCGACGATGTCGCGCAATTTCCAGCTGGAGTTTCTGCGGCCTCTGGTTGGTCGGGACGACGTGGAACTTGTCGTCAGATCGGGCGCCCTGCGTGAACTCCTCCAGGACCTCGAGGCCTTGGTCATCGACGTGGTCTTGTCCAACAGTCCAGCCCCCCAGGACGCGCGATCTGCGTTCCGGAGCCTTCTTCTCGACGAGGAGCCTGTCAGCGTCGTCGGTCGCGCGGGGCCCGCGCCCTTCCGATTTCCGGCAGATCTGCAGGGCGCTCCCCTTCTCTTGCCGAGCCTTGGCAGCGAGGTCAGGTCCACATTCGACCGAATGATCGATCTGGCGGGCGTGCGTCCCGTCATCATGGCCGAGGTTGATGACATGGCGATGCTGCGGCTCCTCGCCCGCGAGAGGCAGGCCTATGCGCTCGTTCCGCCGATTGTCGTGCGCGATGAACTGAAGAGCGGGATTCTGCGCGAGCTTCATCGAGTTGAAGGTCTCGCAGAGCGGTTCTACGCCATCACCCAGGTTCGACGGTTTCCCAATCCATTGCTCGATGAGTTGCTTCCAGACGCGGCCTTGAGGGGCTGATGGGTAGGGAAACTGGCGCTTGGGAAAAGGGCGCGTGCGCCGGCCAAGCGGGACGAAATGGGTTCTCAGAACACGGGGACGGCCAGAGGGCGAGAGCCCAAGCCCCAACGCGCGAAGCTATGGTCGGCTTGCGCGGACCCTCGCACGATCGACCCTCACGCGGTCACGAGAACGGGGCTGTCCGCCGGCATCATGGTCCACGTGCTTCTGACTGTGCCTTTGAGGCTTGGAGCAAAGTACCGGATCACGCGCGCAGGGCATCTGATCACGCGCCAAGCGCCCGGGCGCCGCCCCGGAACAGCGACGGGTCTTGCCGAAGAGGGCCCGGCTCTCGATGTGGAGCTCGCGCCGTTGGCGCCGGGCGGGCCCGCCCATCCCTGAAGGGAGAAGATTGGGCTCTCGGCGGCAAGAGCGACATGTACCAACAGTCACCTCGGACAGGGGCCCCCCAATCAACGGCGGTGTGGCAAGTGTGGCAGGTCGCTTGAAGGATGGCCCTCTGCGATGTGGTCTAAGTCAGCGAAGCGCGGGATGTTCGTAGATGTAGCTGAAGGCCTCACCCATCGGCGCACACCAAAGATCTGCTTTGGCGATATGCGTGAGTATCTGTTCGTGGACTCTCAAGCTTGTATCGCCCTCCGATCGCCGCGATGGCAGCACATCATGAAAGACCAAAATCGACCAACCGCCGAGCCTCAACGCCTTGTCGAGGTAGCGGTATGCGGCCCTCGGATCGTCTGCATCGTAGGTCGGCTCGAACGCAGAGAGATGCAGTCGATCAGCGACAACGCGCTTGGGATCGTTTGGAGGTCCGTTGACGGTCCTGGCCGCCTCAAATCGTTTTGAAAGCAAGCGTTCATAGCGGCCGAACCTTTCACGCCTTGATCCTCGTCCTAGTCCGAGAAACCCACACGGAAACGCAAACAGCCTTTGGTTCGATGCCCCGAAACTGTCGTTCAGATAGTGTTCCATCGGGTCGAGCTGTCGGCGCTCGAACCGCCGCGCGGAGTAGTCTTTCAAGGCGCACGGATGAGTGTCGGTGTGATCCTCGATCTCGTGACCGTCCCGGGCGACGCTCTGCCAGTCCGCCACGCGCGCCTCGCTGGCTTCCCGGGTAATGAAAAACGTCGCCTTTAGTCCGGCTTGGTCGAGCTGCGGGATCGCGTAGTCCAACTGACTGTCCAGGCCGTCGTCATAGGTGAGGCTCACCGCGGCGCGCTTTCCCTGCGGCCAGGCGAAAGCACTAGAATGCGCCGCTGCGGGAGCGGCAGCTATTGTGAGGACGCCGCCGACCAGGGCGCGACGGCTCAGGGTCGGGTTCAACGACATGACGTCTCCGGCTAGGCTTCGCTCGAGGTTGCTGAAGAAGGGCTAGCCGTTCCAGGCCAAGGGTAAAAGGCGGACATGGGCTCAATCTTCGATTTTCCGCCGGGGGTCGACCTGGCCGTCGCCGTAGTGGCCGAGAAACGCCTGCGCGCCGTGGGCCTGTCGCGACGCGCCAGTCTGGCGCTCATCGGGATCGGCGTCTTTGAGGCGCGCGCTCTGCACGCGCTGGCCTGGGACGACCCGGACAATGGGCAGGGCTTGGCGAAGCGGCTCGGCGAAGCTCAACATGCGGGGCCGGCGGTGATCGAGGAAATCCGCCGCTGGCGCGAGATCCCCTGGGCCGACTGACGTAGCGGCCTGTTTGCCAGATTGAAGCGACCGTTCGGCGGGACGGCGGATCCGGCAGTCCCGGTCTGGTCAATCGGTTTGGGCATTGCAGGATCGGCAGCGCTCGCCAAAGGCTCCCCGGACTGGGGTCGTCAATCGCGTTCGGATAACGCTGTTTGGATTGTCGCGGCAGGCTGGGGATGCCACTGTGGTCGCCCACCTCCTGGAGACACCCATGCGCCCCGTCACCCTTGCGATGAGCCTCGCCTTTGGTTTGATGATCGCCTCTGGCGCAGCGGCGAAGACCGCCCAATGCAAGGATGCCAAGGGTAAGTTCATCAAGTGCCCACCCGCGGCGGCGGCGCCTGCCGCCACGCCGGCCCCCGCCGCCAAGCCCGCTGCGGCTCCGGTGGCCGCTGCGACGCGGTGCAAGGACGCCAAGGGCAAGTTCATCAAATGTGGGACCGCGCCGGCGGCGGTGGCGGCTCCCGCGGCAGCGCCGGCGCCGGTCGTCCGCGCCGCGCCGGTCCGTGCGGCGGCGGCCGCCAAGCCAGTCGTCTCGTCTGCGGGTGCGCCGGCCGGCGCCACCGCCAAGTGCAAGGATGGCACCTATTCCATGAGCAAGACCCATAGTGGCAGCTGTTCACATCATGGTGGCGTGGCGGCCTGGCTGCAGTAGGGCTCACGCGTGGACATCGCCGAGATGTCGCCAGCCTTGGCTCGCGCCAGGCGCTGCAGGATGTCGCCGCCAAGGTCGGCGTCGCGCCGGATCAGGCTCAGGCCATGCTGCAGGGCGTGCTGGAGCACGTGAGCGCCGGCGCGCCCCTTGAAGGGATGGCCGAGACGGTCGCCGGCCGGGCGGGCGTCGATCCTGGCATCGTCCAGCAGTTCCTGCCGCAGGTCATGGGGCTGCTCCAGGGCCATTCCGAAAACGCCTCTGCTGGCGTTCAGGGGGTCCTCGGGAGCCTGATGGGGTCGCTTCAGGGCGGCGGCTTCGCCGCGCTGCTGTCAGGCTTGGATGCGAACCAGAATGGCTCCATCGCCGACGAAGCTGTGGGTCTTGCCGAGGGTCTTTTCAAACGCTGACGCCGCGGCTCGGTCGACCGTCATTTCATCTTGCGCCAACATCTCCTGGGTTCAGCGGAGGATCAATCCCGCGAGGCCAGCCAGCAAGGCGGCGATCGCGACGACGGGCACGGCGACGACGGCCCAGCCGCGGGCTTCGGCCTCGAAGAACCGTCCAAGCCTGATCTTTATGAACGCATGAGGTGGCATTGGCGGAGGTCCCGGTAGTTTGCAAAATGCAATCTATTTGGATTCGCACCCGTCTCAAGCGTTTCGCGGTCAAGGCGCGAGGATGTGATTGAGCATCCACCCTAGCCGGACGCCGGCCCTACTCAGCTGCATGGCGACCACCGCTTGATGCGCTAAGGAGGGGGCCGGCGTCATGGACAAGCCGATAGCCTCAGGCGTTGCGCGCTGCGGCCGACCGAATGAATCGATGGGTAGAGGTTAGTGCAGACCAGGCAAGGATGCCGGTCAAGTCTGCCACTATCTCTTGGCCGAAGGCTTCGTAGTCTCCAGGCCTGCTTGGCGAGCATAGGACATGGATGACGTAGTTGACCATTTGCACTCCGGAACAGACCCCCAAGGTCGTCAGACCTACTGCCAGACGCCATGGAACTACGCCTTCAACTTGCGGAACGAGTTGATCAACCAGCGAGGCGACAAAAAGGGGCGACTAGGCCGTGAGCCAATTGCGCGAGTGGTGCGCCCAAGATGATAGCGTCTTCCGCGGGGGCGCGATGGAACGGAACGAGCCCACCTATGAGGAAGGCCAGGACGGCCGCTTGGAAGAGGAAGAGGAATAGTCTGTGGGTCTTGCCATGGGGTATGCCTTGCGCCGCAAGCTTGGGAGCGGGACCATCATCACGGCCCGTGGCCTCGACTACCTGACGCCGTCCTGAGGATGCCGAATGACCGGCGCCTAACGCTGACGGGCGCGCTCTTTGGCCGGATGCTGATCCTGTTCGCCATCGAGGCGGTGGTCATATCCCTGCTGGCCTATGGCGGAGCGCGACTGCAAGGTGACGCCGCCTATGACGCCCATATGCGCCTGGGCTCCCACCCTCGGCGTCCGCTACCAGTGGCAGACCCGTGGCGAAGAGCGACTTGATGGAACTCAAGCGTCATCTCCGGGCCGCCCCTCACAGCAGGGGCGGCCTGGAATGCGATGATGCAATTCGATCGATGTCCTCAGGCTTGAACTACCCGCCCGGACGGCGAGCCACGTATGGCCAGATACAGTTGTATTGTCACAGCCATTTCGGCTTTACGCCCCCGACCTGCTGGATCGCCGACGTGCTCAACGATCTTGGCCTGACCCGCCGCCAGGCGCCCAACCGCAAGGACCCCTCAACACCCGCGAAGCCATGTCCGGACAGCAAGCGCCAGGCGATTGTCGAGGCCATCACAAGAGCAGGCAGCCAGAACTGGAATTCGGCGGCCCTCAGGACCCGTCAGGGCATTGTCAGAGCAACCGGAAAATGCGTTGGCTTCGCCTCTCGGGGTCGCTGATCCGAAGGGTGGCAGACTGAGCCGCGCCTTCCCCGCCTTTGAAGTCCGTGAAGAAGCGGGGCCATCGGCGCCCTGAGGGACTCAATTGAAAGTTGCTTTGACGGCTCGCGCCTAGCCGACCCGCTCGGCGGCGCTGTAACGATCCAACGCCGCGTTGTCGCCTGGCGATGGGGCAGCATGCGCCGATTGGACACCGAGCGTGGCAGCGGCGCATGGCGTCGCCAATAGGGGAGCGGTCGCCGTAACTGTGTTTGTCTTCCTTGCCGCTTTGCCTATTCACGCGATGACGCAAGGCGGTCGGAACGTGATGCGCGGCCGTGTCGGTCGGTTGGACTCAAAGCGGATCGCGCCGCACCGTCGCCCGCGGCTCACTTCAGGCCCAGGATGACGATCCGCCCCGTCACCTTCCGGGTCGGCCAGATTGGGGAAGTCATGCCGGCGGCGACGGCGACCCGTTGTCCATGGCCCGTATCGTAAGTCACAACGCCGCCCCCGATCGCGCCTCCGACGTCCCGGGACCAGAGCTGGGATCCCGTTGCGCTGTCGAGGGCGTAGACGGTTCCGCCCATGTCCCCGAACAGGACGATGCCGCCCGCGGTCGGCGTCATCCCGCTCATGACCGGGAAGGGCGCTCTGAACTGCCATTTCTTGACCCCAGTCACCGAATTTGATGCGGTCACCCATCCGGCCCAGCGGGGCGTGTCGTCCTGGATCCCGAACCCGTCCTTGGAGCCGCTCCAGGGTTGGGCTTGCGAGACGCTCCGGATCGTCTCCTCGGAGTCCGTGTGGACCGTCGTACACCAGTCTACCTCGCCCGTCAGGATCGTTGCATTGATCCGGTCGTAGGCCGGCCCGTTCCATTCCGCGCCGCCCTGACTGCCGGGACAAAAGCGGACCCCCGCCGACGTGAGCGGGGCGAACTCGTTGTCCACCGTCGTGACCGGCACCTTGTAGGCGACCTTGTCGGTGGAGAGGTCGATGCCGTAGAGGCGTCCGTCCTTGGGAGCCACGGCCATCATTCGCTTGCCCGCCTTGCTGGTGAACAGAATGGGGGGCGACGCCACGTCCCAATCATGGAAGTCCCGGCGGACCAACTGTACGTGGCGACGATAGGCTCCGGTCTTGGCGTCCAGCACTACCACCGAGCCGGTGAAGAGGTTGTCGCCGTCCCGGAAGTCGTTGACGAAGTCCGGCGCCGGGTTTCCGCCGGGAACGTAGAGAAGTCCGGTCACAGGATCGAGAGTGTAGGATGTCCACGTGGCCCCACCGGTGATCTCGAACCCGGGCGCGGGCTTCCAGCTCGCGGCCAGAGCCGCTGGCGCACCCGGCGCGACCGGACCGCGGGATGGATCCGACGGCGACTTGGGCACCAGGTAGAATTCCCAGACGATCCTGCCCGTGACGGCATCGAGACCGTACATGCGGCCTTTGACACCCTTGTTGTCTCCACCAGCGTTGCCGATGAACACCAAACCGTTCCAGGCGATGGGCGAAGCCGGAATAGTCTCGCCCGCCTTCGGGTCAGCGATCAGGGTCGACCAGAGGGCTTTGCCGGTTCTGGCGTCGTAAGCGCGCACGCGACCGTCGGAGCCGCCCCGGAAGAGCCGTCCATCGAGAACCGCAACGCCGCGCGCAGCTCCGAGGTAGCTGGATTGGAAATCCTCGTGGACCCGCCAATTTTCACGGCAGGTGTCGGGATCGATGGACATCGTGTCATGCTCGGTTGTCGCGTAGAGCGCGCCAGCCACCTGCACCAGGCCCGATTGGAATGCTCCCACCTGATTGGTGTCGTAGGTGCAGAGGACTTTCATCCTCGCGACCGTGCGCCTGTTGATCTGGCCTAGAGGCGAGAACCGGTCCGATGTCAGGGTTCGATTGTAGCTCGGCCATTCCGCCGTCGCGGCGCTGGCCGCGGATGACGTCATCGCCGTCGACGTAAGCAGCGCCAGCGTCGCAGCGAATGCCTTGCTGTACATTGATAACCTCCATCGGGGTGGAGGCGCGTCGGGTGGACGTCGAATTCTGGTTGAAAGTGGATACTGTCGACGGGCGCGACGGGTCTCCTGCTCATCCTGCGGGCATCAAGACACTCCTGCGCTCGAATGACAAATGCTTAGCTCGGGACGACATTGATCGGGGCCAGAGAGTTAATCCCGGAGCGGTGGCGAGGACGCTTGGCGCTCAAGGGCCAGGGTCACTTGTCCACGAAGCCCACGGCCGCATGGGTCCCGTCGCAGAACGGCTTGTTGTGCGACTGGCCGCAGCGACAGAGCGTGACCCTGTTGCGGACTTCGTAGGGTCGGCCGTCAGCGCTCACGAGCTCTATACCGCCGCGCGCCCAGATTGGACCGCTGACCGCCTGCTGTGGATCCTCCACCAGCCAGATAGTGGGCTGGATCTGCGGCTCCAGCGCTCTACCTGTGCGGCGTTCCCAGGCGACGAGGCGGCCGGATGGACACTGTCCAACCTGTTCGACAAACATCCTCACGCTCTCGTCCGTGTCAGCGGATTCGACGGTCCGCCAGACCGTGCCATTGCGATCACAAAAGCGGGCGAACGCGCAGAGCGGCTCCGCGTCAGTCAGCGCAACAACGGGACCGTCGATCACCTGGGCTGTGTCGACATAGGCGGTCCGGTCGGCGGTTTCCGTCCCGTCGAAGGCGACCTTGGCATGGCTGCCGTCGCAGAACGGTTTGCGGGAAGATTGCCCGCAGCGGCATAGAAAATAGGTAGCGGGGGGATCGAATGCCTCGCCTAGGCGCCAGATCTCGGACTCTCCGGCGGCATTCGCGCCGATCACGGCTCTTGCGATCGGAATCTGGCCCGTCACAGCATAGGGGCCATCCTTCGTGACCGATATCCTCATGTTCGCTGGGCGTGCGGGCTCTGCCATTGCCAGGTCCTCGAGGTCGCACAAGCGCGGCCAAGCCTCACTTCAGTCCCAGCCGCGCGATCCGTCCAGTCATCTTCCCGCGTTCAACGTACCTGCGGCCATGGGGCGGTGTGGCGAACCTCCTGCTTGATCGTCTTTCCCGCGCCACTGGCGCCTGCATCGGATTTAGGTCTCGCGGTTACCCAGCGGCCGATGGAGAGGCGCCCCACGCGCCCCGGCGTCGCAAACGCGCGGGGTGCGTGATGCGGTCAAGTCATCAGCGGCCGAGCGTGCTGCCGGGGGCTCGGGGCGCCGTCTTCCAGCCACCGCCCAGCGCCAGGAACAGGCTCACCTGGTCCTGCGCCACCTGAGTTTCGGACGCCGCGAGGGCGGCATCCGCGGCGGCCAGGGTGCGTTTGGCGTCGAGCCCGGTGAGGTAGGGGCTGCGGCCAGAGCGGTAGAGAACCTGGGCTTGGCCGTCCGCCTTGACGGCCTCCTCACGGGCGGCGCGCAGCGCGGCGTTGCGGTCCAGGTCGTGGGCGTAGACGGTCAGGCTGGTCTCGGTCTCGCGCAGGGCGTTCAGAACCACCCCGTCGAAACGAGCCAGGGCGGCGTCGGCCCCGGCGCTGGCCTGGCGGATCCGGGCCCTCTCGCCGCCGCCAGGCACGGTCCAGGTGATCAGCGAGCCCAAGCTCCAGCGGTTGGCGGCGCCCGACCCGATGTCTGACAGCAGACCCGTGGACCCGGCGTCGATGCCCAGGCTGACACTGGGATAGAGGGCCGCGGTGGCGACGCCAATTCGGGCGGTGGCCCCAGCCAGCGATCGCTCGGCCTGGCGCACGTCGGGGCGGCGCTTGAGCAGGGCCGCGCCATCGCCAACCGGGATCGGCTGAGCCAGGACGGGAGCGGCGGGGCAGGCTTCCACCTGGCGCGGGAAGTCGGCGGGTGGCTTGCCGGTCAGGACGGCGAGCTTGAAGAGATCGGCGCGGCGGCGGGCCTCGAGGCCCGGGAGCGCGGCGCGAGACTGATCCAGAAGTGCGCGGCCCCGGGTGACGTCGATTTCACTGCCTCGGCCGGCGGCCACGAGGCGTCGCGTCACCTCCAGGCTCCGTCGTTGCAGGTCCACGCTTGACTGGGCGACGGCGATCTCGCGACCGGCTGAACAGGCGTCTACGTAGGCGCGGGCCACGTCCGCGACGACGCTGACCCGCGCGAGGTCCTGGGCGGCCTGACTGGCCTCGGCGTCGGCGTGGGCGGCTTCGGACGCCCGGCGCAGCTTTCCGAACAGGTCGACCTGGTAGGAGATCTTTACGCCCGCATCGGCCAGATTTTCCACCGGCAGGGGCTGGGTCAGGAGGTACGCCTCGCCCGACTCCCGCGCCCGCTCAGCGGCCGCAGACGCCGACACCTTCCACCCGCCGGCGTTGTCGGCCTCATTGGAGACAGCTTCGGCTCGGGCCAGGTTGGCGGCGGCGACACGCAGGTCGGTGTTGGCGGCGAGGGCTTCCTGCACCAGGTCATTCAGCGCTGGATCGTCGTAGAGCTTCCACCAGTCGTCCGGCAGAGGCGCCTGTGTCACCGGCGCCTCTGGCGCGCTGACAAACGGGCCCTGGGCTACGGGCAGATTGATCTTAGCGCCTTCAGGCAGGTGGTAGTCCGGTCCGACCGTCGTGCAGCCGGCCAGCAGGACGAGACCGGCGGCGGCGGCCAAGTCTAGCAGGCGTTTCATCGCAGAGCTCCCGTGGCGGTCGCCGGGGTGTCCACCGACACCGATGCCGTGCGTCCGGCGATCAAACGCAGATCTCGCGGCGCGCTATCCAGTTTGACCCGGACGGGGATGCGTTGGGCCAGGCGCACCCAGCTGAAAGTGGGATTGACGTTGGGCAGGAGGTTGGCGCCGGCGGCGCGGTCGCGATCCTCGATGCCGGCGGCGATCGACTGGATGTGGCCGCGCAGGGGCGCCGGCTCGCCCATGATGCGAACCGTCACCGATTGGCCGACGCGAACATCCTTGAGCTTGGTTTCCTCGAAGTAGCCTTCCACCCGGAAGCTGCTGGAATCGATCAGGGCCACCACCGGCTTGCCGGCGCTGACGTAGTCTCCTACCCGCAAGGTCAGGTCGGACATCAGCCCGTCAGCGGGGGCGACGGTGACGGTGCGGCTGAGGTTGAGCGCCGCCAGGTCTCGTGCGGCCTGGGCTTGGCCCAGGGCCGCCTCGTCCTGGTCCACCTTGGCCTGACCCTGCTCTGTGACCTCCCCGGCCACGAGGTCGCCGAGGGCGCGGTTGCGGGCCGCTTCCCGGCGCGCCTGGTCGAGGCTGGCCCTTTGGGCGGCGACGGCGGCGTCTGCCTGGCGCAGGGCCAGCGCGTAGCGGGCCCGGTCGATGTAGAACAAAGGCTGGCCGCGCCTCACGGGCTGATCATTGGCGACATCGACGCGGGTGACCAGTCCAGAGACGTCCGGAGCGATCTGGATGATATCGGCCCGCACCCGTCCGTCGCGGGTCCAGGGCTCGACCTGATAGTGGTCCCACAGGCGCCGCCCCGCCACGAACGCGATTGCGAGCACGGCCAGGGTGACAGTCAATCGGCCCAGGTAGGGCAAGGCGGCCTTCAGCTTTTGCATGGCTTCACAGGGGATGGGGGAGCGGCAGGGCGATCACGCCCGCCCAGAGGATGACGAACAAGGCGGTGTCGAAGAGGGCCGGATGCCAGATGTAGCGGTAGGCCCCGGCCCAACTCAGCAGGCGACGCAGGACGAAGGCGGCGGCCAGGGCCGCCAGGGCCGACACCAGCACCGTCGAGAAGAAGACCCCATACAGGTCGACCTCACCGCTCACGCCGCGTCCTCCAGGATCGGGACGAAGGCTGGGGCCCCCGGGAACAGGTTGCGGCGCAGGCCGACAAGGGCGGCAAGGCCCCGGGCGGGCGTGACCGCCGGCGGCGCCGTCAGGCGTGACAGGGCTTCGTCGAGCGGCGCCAGCAGCACGCCTTCATTCACCCCGGCGCCGCTCGCGAAATGTTCACCGAGACGCGACAGCAGGCGCTCCACCGCGGCCAGGGCCTCCCCCGACAGCGACGCCCGAAGGTCCTGAAGGGCGACGACATTCATCCCGACCCGCAGGTCGGACAGGGCTTCGTCGGCGATGTCGGCGCCGCCGATCGTGGCGGCGCCGGCGAGCTTGGGCGTCAGGAGGCCCAGGCGGTCGACGATGCGGGCGGCGAAGTCCGCGGGATCCGGCGCGGCGCGGTCCCGGGCCAGGCGGGCGATGGCCCTGCGGGTCTGGCCCAGCAGGCGCCGCACGCTGGCGTCCACGCCCATGGACCGCAAGGTGGCGGTGACGAAGATGGCGCTGAAGAGGCCGACGAACTGGCCGAGGTTCACATTCAGGAAGCTGGCGAAATCGGCGGAGAAGGTCTCCTGCAAGGCCAGGGCGTTGCAGAATCCTATGATCACCGCCAGGGCCGATCCGGCGCGCCGGGGATCGGGAATGAACGTTCCGAGGATCAGCAGCGGCGGGGCCAACGCGGCCGCCAGCATGGGAAAGCCGTCGATCGCCGGCAGCACGGCGAACATGTAGAGCGCCGCCAGCGGCAGGGCGGCGAGGGAGAATACCCCGAAGTTGACGATGGCCGGCACGGGATCGTCCATGGCGGCGAAGAAGCAGCAGAACACCGCCGTCATCACCGCGGCCGTCGCCCCGTCGCCCCACCCCGCGCCGATCCAAAGGGCGCACGACACAAGGATGGCGACGCAGGCCGCCGCGCCCGACAGCAGGGCCATGGGCAGGTCGGTGTGCATCCGCCGCCGGCCCACGTCGGCCATGGCCGCATCGGCGCGGGGATCGATGGCTGCGTCGGGGCGGCGCAGGTGGTCCAGCAGCGCATGGGCGTCGGCGAGCGCGGTCACAAGGTCGCAGACCCGGAGCAACAGGCTCTCGACGAGAAGGCCGGTCCAGTCCCGGGCCTGGCGAGCGGCGGCCACGGCTTCGATCTGGGCCGCCAGGGTGGCGGCCTCGCCGGGCCGGGCGCCGGCCTCGACCCAGTTGGCGGCGGCGTCCAGGACTTCGCGGGCCTGGGGATCGGAAACATCGGCCAGGGCCGTCATGCGATCGGAGACGCCTGACAGCAGCGGGATCAGCAGCAGCATGCGCGCATGCAGCGCGCGCACCGCCATGGTGGTTTCGCGAAGCCGCGAGGTGTCGAACGGCAGATGCGTCGCCAGCTGCTGGATCTCCGCCGCCGCGGCGGCGAGATGGCGGCGGTCCCGGGCGGCCTGGACCAGGTCGCGGTCGCGCAGGATATCGAGACTCCAGCGGTCAGCGTCGGCCACCCACAGTCTCAGGCGACTGGCCAGCGCCTCGCCCACCGGATTGGGGAAGACGAGACTATGGACCGTGGTGGCGCACAATATGCCCAGCATGATCTCGATCACCCGCGAGACGGCCACGTCGAAGATGGCGTCGGGCTGGCCCACGCTGGGGAAGCCGATGATGGCGGCCGTGTAGCCGGCCAGCATCAGGAGATAGCTGCGCGGGGTGCGGTCGAGCAGGGAGATGGTGAGGCAGCCGCCGACCCAAAGGGCCAGGGCCAGGCTGAGGAGGACTGGCGAATTGACCAAGCTCGGAACCATCGCCACCGCCGCGGCGGCGCCGAGCAGGGTGCCCATAACCCGGTAGGCGGCCTTGGATCGCACCGCCCCGGACAGGGGCTGGCTGACGATATAGGCAGTGGTCATCGCCCAGTAGGGCCGCGGCAGACCCAGCGCGAAGCCGATGTAGAGGGCCAGCATGGCGGCGGCGAAACTGTTGAGCGAAAACAGCATCGCCCGGCGATCGAAGGGGACCATGGGGTCAGCCGTCTTTCGCCGCCGCTTCCGCCGCCGTCAGGGCCGCGTCGAAGGCGTCGAAGACACGCAATGTCGCCGCCAGGTCGGCGTCGCGGGCGGCGGCCATCAGTCGAGCCCGCACACCGCGTAGCAGAGCTTCGAGGCTCGCCGCCAGCTCGGCGCCGGCAGGGGTGACATGCAGGGTCTTGGCGCGACGATCGTTGGGGTCGTCGTGGCGTTCCACCAGGCCCGCGGCGCAGAGCTGGTCCAGCAGCCGCACCAGGGACGGCCCCTCCATGCCCAGTTCCTCGGCCAGTACGCCCTGTCGCATGCCGCCGCCCGCGCGGGCGATGCTGAGCACCGGGACCGACAGCGCATCGGAAAGGCCATGCCCGCGCACGCACCGGTTCACCTCGCGGCGATAGATGCGCGCCAGACGAAGGAGGTCGCCTGTGAACGCTCGCAGCTGATCGTCGCGGCTTTTCTCAGGGTCGATCCGATCGTTCGTCATTTTAGATAGGTAGCAAACTATCGATTTGAGTCAAGCCGCCTGTCCGTCTGGAGCCATCCCTTCGAGGCGCCAATGGAGCGGTTGACGCCGATCTTCGACGAACGGTTCATCGCCCAGAGGCGTCCAATTCGGCCCCTGAACTGCCCTGCCGATCGGGGAGCGGCGCGTCCTTCGAGGCGGCCCTTCTGCGTCAAGTTGACGACTCGCGAGCCTAACTCAACAGGCGTACGTGTGAGCCATCGCCGGTACAAACACTTGGGCGCCGGCGACAGAGAGCCGCGTTCAGTCAGCTCCCGCCTTCATGGATCGGGGTGTGACATGCAGACGTTCAGTTTCTTCATTCACAGCGCCAAATCATCGACGCCGTTCCTCTCGATGGTGGTTGCCAGCGACTGGCCAAGGTTGCGGATGCTGGCCGAGAGGGCGCTTGCTGACTCCGACGACCGGCTTGCCGTCGAAGTCCGCAGGGACGATAGGTTGGTCTTCAGTTTGGACAAGAATGGCGTGTCCTGGCGCGCTGAACACCTGTAAACGAGCGGCGCTGAATCAGTCTGTCGGCGCCGTGAGATCGGGCTGAGGGGCTGTCTCCTGGGCGAAGTAGGCTCCCGGCTGGCTGAGCGTGCGGAGCACCGTGAAGAGCGCAAGGCCGGGCCACTCTGGCCGGCGCAAGGCCCGTGCGCGCCATTCGGGGCGATGCGGGTCGTGGGACCCGCGAGCGCGTGGCCGGCGGGGCGCGACCTCGCCGGCGACACGGGGCGATCGCGAGCCAGGGACCGTCATGAAGCCGCAAGACGACACCACAGCGGAGATAAGCTGACTCTAGGATCTGTGGACATTTAGCGCAGCCATAGGACGATGGCGGCGAGGGTGACGATGGCGAGATAGTTCCTGGCGGTCTTCTCGAAGCGGGTGGCGACGCGCCGGAACTGCTTGAGCCTTGAGAA
>Ga0265327_10001006_pt1 | contig 40012 bp, 49 predicted proteins | sample 41621metaG_FD_202089 | JGI IMG/M metagenome (GOLD analysis project Ga0265327, IMG submission 202089) | Rhizosphere microbial communities from Carex aquatilis grown in University of Washington, Seatle, WA, United States - 4-16-21 metaG | ecosystem: Host-associated > Plants > Roots > Rhizosphere... | reverse complement strand
ATCCCGCCTGATCCTCTTCCAAACGACCTTCACCCTTCCACCCAGGAGCCACCATGACCACCCAGACCGATCCCCAGACTGAGACCGGCCTCAGCGAGATCACCCTCAACCTCATCGCCCTGGGCGCCGCCATCGGCTCGAATGCCGAGCGCGCGTTCCGCGCCCACCAGAGCCGTTTGGAGGCGCTGGGCGTGTCCAAGGAGGCCATGATCGAGGCGGTGAACATGGCGCTGCGGGTGAAGGGTGATCCCCACTCGATCATGATGGCCTTGGCGGAATCCACCCTGACGGATGGCGGTGGCTGCTGTGGCGGCTCCTGCGCCTGCGAGGCCGAGGGTAAGGAGAAGGGTGACTGCGGCGACGACTGCGACTGTCGCTAGGACATCCCATGGCCACGGGTCGGCTCTCCTTCCTCGATCGCTACCTCACCCTGTGGATCTTCACGGCCATGGCCATGGGTATCCTGCTCGGCCGTTTCGCGCCGGGCTTCAACACGGCCCTGAATGCCTGGAACGTGGGCACCACCAGCGTGCCCCTGGCCATCGGCCTCATCGTGATGATGTACCCGCCCCTGGCGAAGGTGCGTTACGAGGAACTGCACCTGGTCTTCGAGAACCGCCGTGTGCTGGGGTTGTCCTTGCTACAGAACTGGATCATCGGGCCCCTGCTCATGACGGCGCTCGCGATCCTCTTCCTGCGCGATCGGCCCGAGCTCATGGTGGGCCTCATCCTCATCGGGCTGGCCCGATGCATCGCCATGGTCATCGTTTGGAACGACCTGGCGGATGGCGACACCGAGTATTGCGCCGGCCTCGTGGCCTTCAATTCCATCTTCCAAGTGCTGTTCTTCAGCGTGTACGCCTGGCTCTTCATCACCGTGCTGCCGCCGGTGCTGGGCCTGCAGGGTGTGCGCGTGGGCATCACCATCCGGCAGATCGCCATGAGTGTCTTCATCTACCTGGGGATTCCCTTCCTGGCGGGCTACCTCACGCGGAAGGTGCTGGGTGGCATTAAGGGGCTGGACTGGTACCACCGTGTGTTCGTGCCCAAAATCAGCCCGATCACTCTGATCGCCCTTCTCTTCACCATCGTGGCCATGTTCAGCCTCCAGGGCCGCCAGATCCTGGCTCGGCCCACGGATGTGCTGCGGGTGGCCCTGCCGCTGCTCATCTACTTCCTCGTGATGTTCATGGTCAGCTTCTGGCTCTCCAAGAAGGCCGGTGCGACCTATCCCCAGAGCGCCACGCTGAGCTTCACGGCTGCCAGCAATAACTTCGAGTTGGCCATCGCCGTGGCCGTGGCCACGTTCGGTCTGGGTCATGGCGCGGCCTTCGCGGCTGTGATAGGGCCTCTGGTGGAAGTCCCTGTCCTCATCGGTCTGGTGAACGTGTCGCTGCGCCTCCGAGCCCGCTGGTTCCCTGGTGAGTCTCGAACCGTGGTGGATGCGACCTGCTGTCCCGCCGTAGAACCTTCCCCCCGCCCCTAAGGTGTCCATGATCCGTCCCGTACAGCTGCGTGATGCACCGGTCCTGGCCGACCTTTACAACCTCTACATCCGGGACACCACCATCACGTTCGAGGAAGAGGAAGTGACGGCTGTGGAAATGGCCTCCCGCATCGAGAAGGTGACAGCCAGCTATCCCTGGATTGTCTGGGAAGTGGATGGCGTGGTGCTGGGCTACGCCTATGGTTCCACCTGGCGCACGCGCCATGCCTACCGCTTCGCCACGGAGACCACGGTGTATCTGGCGCCCGGTGTGCAGGGCCAGGGCATTGGCGCACGCCTCTACGAGGCCCTGATGGTGGAGCTGAAGGCGCGGGGTTTCCATTCCGCGCTGGGCTGCCTCGCGCTGCCCAATGAAGCCAGTGTGCGCCTCCATGAAAAGCTCGGATTCCAGAAGGTGGGTCACATGAAGGAGGCGGGCTGGAAGTTCGGCGCCTGGGTGGACGTGGGGTTCTGGGAACGCATGTTGTGAGCGGGAGCCTGAAATGACCTCCATTCTTTTCCTATGCGTTGCGAACAGCGCCCGCTCTCAATTGGGCGAAGGCTTGGCCCGGCACATGTTCTCGGGCTTTCGCATTCAGAGCGCCGGCAGCCGTCCCAGCCGTGTGAACCCCTACGCCATCGAAGCGCTGAAGGAGGTGGGCATTGACGCCACCGCCCACACCTCGAAAGCGGTGGCCGACATCGACCCCGCCACGGTCGAGTTGGTGATCACCCTCTGTGCCGAAGAGGTCTGCCCGGCCTTCCTCGGTCAGGCCGAGCGCCTCCACTGGCCCATTCCCGATCCCGCCAGCGACGATCCAACCTTGTCGATCGATGATCTGCGCGCCCGATTCCGCGGCGCCCGAGACGAAATCAAGCAGCGGCTGGAAGGGTTGGGACGGCAACGGGGCTGGATTATTTGAATTTCGAATTTTTTCGAAATTAACCCTTGCGCACTATTTCGACTTTCTTAGAATTAAGTTAGGAGGAAGCCATGACGCGGCGTGTGGAACAGGCGGCTGAGCAGTTGAAAGCCCTCGGCCACCCCGTGCGCCTGACCATCCTCCGCAGCGTGGTGCAGGGCCCTGAGGCGGGGACGCCCGCCGGTGACCTGCAGACGCGCCTGGACATTCCGGCCTCCACACTGAGCCACCACCTGGCCACCCTTTCCGAGGCGGGTCTGGTGGCGGTGGCCCGGGAGGGCACCACCCTTCGCTACCGCGCCGACTTCACGGCCCTGCTGGCCCTCACGCAATACCTTTGGCAGGACTGCTGCTCCGGCGGCGCCGACGCCAAGACCGAAAAGAAATCCAAACCTTCGCCCTGCTGCAGCGGGGACTGACCTTCAACCTTCCTGGTGATCCGGATGCAGATGCATCCCGGGGAACCTCTACCCACTTGAAAGGAATCACCATGGATTCCCAAGACATCAAAGCCGCCGTCCGCGAACGCTACGCGGGTTTCGTCACCCACAACCAAAGCTGCTGCCCACCTTCCACCCCCTGTGGCTGCGCGGCCGAGGAGGATCCGAGCCTTCGACTGGGCTACGGGAACCAGGACATCGCGGCCGTACCGGATGGCGCCAACCTGGGCCTGGGCTGTGGCAATCCGGTCGCCTTGGCCTCTCTACAGCCCGGCGAGACCGTGCTGGACCTGGGTTCGGGTGCAGGTTTCGATGCCTTCCTGGCATCCAAGCGCGTGGGACCCGAAGGCCACGTCATCGGCGTGGACATGACGCCCCAGATGATCGAGCGTGCCACCACCCTGGCCAAGACCCATGGGTACACGAACGTGGAGTTCCGCCTGGGAGACATCGAATCCCTGCCCGTAGCCGATGGCACTGCGGACGCCATCATCTCGAACTGCGTGGTGAACCTCAGCACGGACAAGGCCCGGGTCTTCCGCGAAGCCTTCCGGGTGCTCAAACCCGGCGGCCGCCTCATGGTGTCCGATTTGGTGTTGGTGCGACCGCTGCCGACTGAAGTGGCCCAGGATATGGATGCCTATGGCGCCTGCATTGCCGGGGCCCTGCTCAAGACGGACTATCTGGCGGCCATCGAATCTGCTGGCTTCGACGGTGTCGCCGTGGTGGGTGAGCGGCGTTATGCGCTAGACATGTTCTCGCCAGAACTCTTGGAGGCGGCCCGTCAGCGCTACCCTGGTCTCAGCGCCGAGGACCTGGAAGCGGCGGCAGGCGCGGTGTTGAGCATCCAGGTGGAAGGCACGAAGACGAAGACCGGCCGGGCCTGCGGGTGCGCCCCGTCTTGCTGTGGAGGGTGAGGACATGACCGGCGAATCGTACGGCTGCGGGTGTACGGCACCCACGCCGGCTCCGGCTCCTGGCTTCTGGCGATCGGGAGGGTGGTTGCTGGCCGCCCTCCCGGCCTGGTTTGCCCTCTATCTCACGCTGAAGCCGATGGCCGACTGGCTGGCCTTTCATGCGCTGGGGTTGAAGGTCGGCAGCCGCCTGGGGGAGGCTGTGGCCTTCTTCGTCTACGATGGCCCCAAGGTGCTCCTGCTGCTGGGACTGGTGGTGCTGGGTGTGAGTTTTGTGCAGACCTTCATCAGCCCCGAACGGACCCGTGACCTATTGGCCAAACGCACGGGCGCATGGAGCAACCTCCTGGCCTCGCTGCTGGGCATCGCGACACCGTTCTGTTCTTGTTCTGCGGTGCCGCTTTTCATTGGTTTCGTGCGTGTGGGCGTGCCCCTGGGCGCAACCTTCAGCTTTCTGATCTCGGCGCCCATGGTCAACGAGGTGGCCTTGTTCCTGCTGCTGAGTCTCTTCGGCTGGCGCATTGCACTGCTCTATGCCGCGACGGGTGTGGCCATCGCCTTCGTCTCGGGTTGGATCATCGGAAAGCTCCGAATGGAGCGGCATCTGGAGCCATGGGTGATGGAGATCCCCTTTGAAGCGTCTGTCGCGGATGGGCGCTCCATGGGCTTCTCCGAGCGCCTGGACTTGGCAGTCCAGGCGACCCGCGACATCCTCGTGAAGGTCTGGCTCTATGTGCTCGCCGGCATCGCGGTGGGTGCCTTCCTGCATGGGTATGTGCCTGCCGAACTGCTGGCGCGCTTCATGGGCAAGTCCGCCTGGTGGAGTGTGCCACTGGCAGTGATCATCGGCGTGCCGCTCTACGCAAACGCCGCGGGAATCATTCCCATCGTGCAGGTGCTGCTGGCCAAGGGTGCAGCCCTGGGCACTGCGTTGGCCTTCATGATGGCGGTGGCCGGGCTGTCCCTGCCGGAGACGGTCATCCTGCGAAAGGTGCTCCGCCCCATGCTGATCGCCACTTTTCTTGGAGTCGTCACCGTGGGCATTGTGATCGTCGGGTACCTGTTCAACCTGGTGATGTAGGAGGGTTCGTGAAGATCGAGGTGCTGGGCACGGGTTGTGCGAAGTGCAAGCTGCTGGCCGAACGGGCCGAGGAAGCGGCGCAAGCGCTGGGCTTACCCTATACGCTGGTGAAGGTCACCGAGTACCCCGACATCGTGGCCCGGGGCGTGATGACGACTCCCGGCCTGGTGGTGGATGGCGTGGTGAAGAGCCAGGGCCATGTGCCCACGGCTGCGGCCATCCAGCAACTGCTGCGGTAGGATTTCCCCTTACCTCTGGAGCACGCATGCGCATCGGAATCCTGGGCTATGGCCGCTTCGGGAGGGCGCTTGGCGCGCTGCTCCACGAGGCTGGCCACAGCTATCGGGCCTGGGATCCCATAGCGGCCGCGCCCTCCGAGCTTTCGGTGGGTGGCGTGCGCGAGCTGATCGATGGAAGCAGCACCCTGGTGCTGGCGGCCCCGGTACCGGCCCTGGTTGGCCTGCTGCGGGACCTGCGTCCCCACCTGCGGCCCGATCACCTGGTCTTCGACGTGGGCAGCGTGAAGGTGGGTCCCTGCGCGCTCCTGGAAGAGCACCTCGGCGCAGCCATCCCCCACGCTGGCACCCACCCGCTCTTCGGCCCCGTGAGTCTCGCCCGCGCCGAGCGCCCCCTGCGCGTGGTGGTGTGTCCCTCACCCCATCACGCGGTCGCAGCCACATCGGTGGAGCAGCTCTTCCGGAGCCTTGGCTGTGAGGTGCTGCGGCAGAGCCCAGAAGACCACGACCGCGTCATGGCCACGACCCATGCGCTGACCTTCTTCCTCGCGAAGGGATTGCTGGCCGTGGGTGCGGGTGCCGAACGGCCCTTCACACCGCCCTCCTTTCACGCCATCGCCCGCACGCTGGAATCCGTGCGCGAGGACGCCGGCCACCTGTTCGCCGCCCTGCAGAACCAGAACCCCTTTGCCTCCGGGGCCCGTGAGGGTCTGCTGGAGGCCCTCTCAGCCATTCACCAAAGCCTCGCAGAGGCTGCGGCCAGTGGTGCCGCCGACGAGCAGCTCTCCATCCCCGACCTGGGGGCGAGGTCGCCGGCGTTGCAGGAAGCCCGCAACCACATCGATGAGCTGGACCAGGAGCTGGTGGCGCTGCTGGCGCGACGTACCGAGCTGGTGCTCCGGGCGGGAAGGGCGAAAGCCGAACTGAACCTGCCCATCCACGACCCGGAGCGCGAGTCCGCCCAGCTCCAGGCTCGGCGTGCCTGGGCAGAGGCGTCCGGCCTCAGCGCCCAGGGTGTGGAAGAGGTTTTTCGTGCGGTGCTGCGCGCCTCACGTTCCGTTCAGGGCAACGCAGGCTGAGGTGCCACCCAGGACACCACGCTCGGGCTCATGGGCTGCTCAGGATTTCCTTGTTCCTGGGTGATCCGGAGTTCCACGGGCGAGGCTTCGGCCAGCCAGGCAGCTTCCAGCACCTGGAGGGATATTCCATCCCGGTCGGGCGCCTTCAGATCGAATCGTCGCCATACGTGCTGGCTGCGGAGCCAGAACACGAGGTGCGTCCCATCCGTGGATGCGGGGAAGTGCGTCAGGGTGAGCACGGCCAGTCGGGCACCGGGTGCGCTGCGGTAGGTGGCGTGCTGACCTCCTTCCGAGATGGCCGTCTGGCCTGCAGGCACCAGGCGCAGGGCCTTGGTGCTGCTGTTGGCGAGCAGGTGCACCGCGCGCTGGGCCTGGGAGTCAGCTTCTGTGTGGCGGTGGTAGAGCCACGTTCCAGCACCGCCGAGAGTCACGAATAGTAAGGCCACCAGGCCGCCGAGGTGGCGCTCCAGCTGGCGGAGGCCGCTGCGGATGCGGGTCTTGGCGGTACCCAGGGGAACCTGGAGCGCCTTGGCCACTTCCTGGTGAGACAGGTCGGCGAAGAACGCCAAGCGAAGGGCCGCGCGCTGAGGTTCCGGCAGGGCCCTTAAGGCCTCGGAAACGGCGTCACGCTGATACTCTCGCCACAGCGCCTCATCGGGGAGGGGATCATCGGCGGAGAGCGCGGCCTGATCGAGGAGTGGCTCCCCCGAGGTCTGGGGGCGGCGGGAGCGCAAGCGCAGTTCGTCCAGCATGCGGTGATGGCCGATGCTCACCAGCCAGGTGCGGAAGGAGCCCCGGGCGGGATCAAAATCCGCCGCCCGTCGCCACACGGCGAGGAACGTGTCCTGCACCACCTCTTCCGCCGCCGCCCGATCGAGGGCCCGGCAGGCCAGGTGGAAGATCAGGGGGGCATAGCGCCGATGCAGTTGCTGGAGCGCATCTTCTCGGCCGTCCCGAATCCCCTGAAGTAAGACGAGGTCCTCCTCCCCGGTCGAACCGGAAGGCGCAGGTGGGAGCGGGGTGGCCATGGTGGTTCCATGCTCGACCCTCTTCGACGCCTTGGCCAGTCCGTTCAAAGCCGGGACTCAGGCGGCACGAAAGTGGCGACATCGACCAGAAGCAGACCCTTTGGCTCCCGCTCCGTCACCCGCAGGTGGCGCAGGGGAAGCTTGGCGGGGCCTTCGGTGACGTTCCCCAGGAAGTCATAGGCGCTGTCATGGCAAGGGCAACCGAACCCGGTGGCCCCTTCGGAGAGGACGAGGCAGCCGCGATGGGTGCAGACCGCGGTCAAGGCAAAGACTCCGCTCGCGTCCGCCAGGAGGTAGAAGGCCCCCAGCTTCCGGTAGTCCAGTACTTTGCCGGGCGTCATCTGGGCCCGCGTCACCTCCGTGACCTTCAGGGGTTGCGGGTCGGCGGGTTTTGTCTCTGGGCTCTGGCCCTTTCCAGGCAGCGCCACGGTGGCCAGGGCGGTACAGAGGGAGGCGCAAAAGGCTCGGCGGGGCAAAGACACGGCGGCTTCGTCGCAAGGGCGGTGTCGGATCATGCAGGGGTTCCCGCTCCCTTGAGGGATTCAGGCAGGGCCTTCTCCGAGAGGACCAGGAGACCTTCACCCTGGCCCACGCGCTGCTGGGCCGGTTGCGTGTGCACCTGGCGGAAACCCAGGCCCAGGTAGGGATGAGCTGGATCCCAGGGCACTGGCGCGCGCTTGGGCGTGGAGCCCGGCGCAGGCAGGGGAAAGATCAGCGACATGGCCGAGTGGTGCTGGATGTGGCCAGTGGCGTGATGGTGTTCCTGGTGGATGTGGCCGTAGAACACGGTGACAAAGCGGTGGTCCTTCAGCAGGTCGAGCGCCTTCTGACCATCGGTGGTGGTCCAGTCCCAGTCGGGATAGAGGTCGAAGAGCGGGCGGTGCGTGAAGATCACCAGCGGTGCATCTTTCGGCACCTGCGCCAACTCGCCAGCGAACCACGCCAGCTGGGCCTCGCCGATGATGGAGCCCTCCTGGGACACATTGTCGAGCACGATGAAGTGGATGCCCTTGTGGGTGAAGGCATAGCGTGAGGGCCCAAACGTTTCGCGGAAAGCTTCTCCCTTGTCGCCCGAGGCGTCGTGCTCCCCGGGTAGGAAGCGGACCTGCTTCGCGTGCAGGCGCCCCACCTGCTGCTTGAACTCCGCCATGCGCTTGCGGCGCAAGACCGAATCATCCGTGATGTGGGTGAGGTCGCCCGTGAAAATGACGAAATCTGGTTGAGGTTGAAGGGCATTCACGGCGGCAATGGCCTTGCCCAAGGTGCCGGCGGCATCGGGGTTGGCCTTGGCCCCTTCAAAGCCCCAGTGGGTGTCCGTTAGCTGCACGAAATAGAAATCTGAGGCCTTCGCCCCCGCCGTGGCGGCGCCCAGCGACTCCGCGAATCCCGGCAAGCCCGTGGCGAAGACGGCGCCGCCGAGTCCCACCAGTTTCATAAAGGTCAGGCGATCCATCTCTGAGCCCATGCACCCCTCCGCACCGGGGCCTGCCCGGTTGGGTGATTCATCCCCCGAGCTGGGGGTATGAAGAGATACGCCAGGAGCCAGGGATTGGATGTGGGATTCGTCGGGCGATTTTGGATCGGCCTACCAGGGCAGATCCAACGCCTTGCACAGGAATCGAACCAGGGGTGCCGCGCTCTGGCAGGCCCCGGCCACCTGTTCGAGGAAATCCGGTGCGAGCACCTGGGCATCGGTGAAGCTGCAGGTGATGTAGAAGTCCTTGAGCTTGAGGTCCTCGGCGCAGGGGTGGGCGGCATCGAAGCCCTGGGGGACACGCTTCAAGGCCTCGCCTTCGATTTCAAGACCAGAGGTCCGGAGGGTCTTCCAGGCTTTCGCCTTGGCCACGATGGCCTGGCGCACCTTGAGCAGCGTGTCGGGATCCGGGTGCCAGAGCCCTCCACCGGCGAAGCTGCCCCCGGGTTCCAGGTGCAGGTAGAACCCCGGCCCGTGGACACCCCCGGCACTCACGCTGCGGTGGGGGAAGTGCGCTGCGAGATGGGTCTTGTAAGGCGTTTTGTCCTTGGCGAACCGCGTGTCTCGGTAGATCCGGAACATGGAGCCACCCGATGGCCTCGGATCGGCGATGAAGTGGCGGCTCACGCCAGACAAGGGGCCGCCGAACTCACCAATGAACCGCAGGAAGGGGTCCCGAGCTTCGGTTTCAAAACGCGACTTGTGCTCGGTGAACCATTCGCGGTCGTTGTGGGTCTTCAGATCCTTCAGGAACTTGAAGAGGCGGGCTTCCAGCAGGCCGTGCTCCTGCGCATTCGTCGCCTTCCGTTCCATCGGGACCTCCGCGGCATGTCCTTCTAGGGTAGGCCGTGCGGGCGAAAAAAGGTGGGGCCCCGAAGGGCCCCACTTTGGTCGGTGTCTCGCTTCTGCGGCTTACTTGCCAAAGCGCTTGGAGACTTCGCTCCACTTGATGTTTTCGACGAAGGTCTCGAGGTACTTCGCGCGGGCGATGCCGTAATCCACCATGAACGCGTGCTCCCAGCTGTCGAGGACCACCAGCAGGTCCTGCTCGATGGGCAGGCCAAGGTGGTGCTCGGCGACGAAGTAGGTGTGCAGCTTGCCGTCGCGGCGGTTGCGGGTGAGCAGGGCCCAGCCGGGTCCGCCCATGGCCGTAGCCTTGAGGTCGGCGATGACCTTGTCCTGGCCGCCGGCGGCATCCAGGGCGGCCTTGAGGCCAGCGCTGACATCGCTGTCCGCGCCCAGGTTCTCGAAGTAGAGCTCGTGCAGGAAGGAGCCATTGAAGGCCACGGCCTCCCGGCGCTTCAGCTCGCTGAACTCGTTGAAGGAGTAGTTGGGCTTGGTGTTGTCAGCCGTGGCCAGCTTCTCTTCAATTTCGTTCAGCTTGGTGACATAGCCCTTGTAGAGGGTGAAATGCTGGTCGAGCTGGGCGTCGCTGAGCCCCTTCAGGGCGCCGCCCTTCAGGTGGTCATAGGACTTGGCGGTGTAGGCCATGGTCGTCTCCTCGGTGCGCGGGTCGCGGAATAGTAGTTTACCAAAAAAGTCGGAATTTGGAGAAAGGAGGCCCAAAGAGGCCCTCTGACTCACGGACGGCTGATGGAAGTGACCCCCCCGGGGCGCCCACTGGCCCGCCCCAGCATGTCGCGGAAGGCTTGGAACACCCGGCGCATCTGCGGGAGTTTGTGCGGGTAGAGGTCCAGAGGGTCATTGGCATGCACGATGGCGGCGCTGTCCACTTCGAATAGGAGCAACCGATCATCGGGGGCATCGGCGCAATCGAGAACCACATAGTCCAACTGCAGGCGTTCGTGGATTCCGGCCAAAGCCGCGGCGTGCCGCTGGGCGAAGTCGGCGTCGAACCCGGCCATGAAGGCCGCCTCTTCCGCGCGCTTGGCTGGGCTCATCTCCGGGTGAGAGTTGATGAAGTTGACCATCCAGTGGTCGGAAATGGCCAGGTGAACGGCGTGGGGGCGGCCATCGATCAGTGCCACCCGGGCTTTGCGGAACTGGCCATCGGCGCTGCGGTAGTCCACGAAGGGGCTCACGTAGAACTCAGGGGCGGCCATCGTGTCCAGGCAATGGGCTGTGTCGACGAAGCTGTCGAGCTTCATCAGATCAAGGCCCCGATGGGCACCCACGGCCCGCACCAGGAGGGGGAAGTCTCTCTCTCTGAGTTCAGTCTCCAGCGCTTCTCGGGTCACCCGCACCGTGGGTGGCATAAACAGGCCCGGAACCGTGCTCAAACGGGAGCTGGCCTCATCTCGTGCCGTCCAGGGCAGGCGGCCGGGGGCGTTGAGGACAGGCATGGGATGGGAGGCGAGTCGCTGCGCCAGTGTCCGCAGCAGGGGCAGGTTCTCCTTGGATTCGCGGATCGCGACATAGAGCAGATCGTGCGGGGGAAGCTGATCCGGAAAGGGCAGATCAGGCCCCAGGAAGAGGAGATCCAGCGCCACGTCGGAACCTTCGAGCAGGCACTCGAGGGGCGCGTTGAACATGTATTCACCAGGCGTCATCAGGGCGAGCAGGCGCAGGCCCGTCTCGCCTGTCGCTGGTGGGAGGTGAAAGTGCTGTTGCAGGGTCAAAGCCATGGCCTGCGTGGACACCGCGGTCGAATGTTCGCCTGTGATTGAAAAGATCCAGGCCAGATCCATCAGGGCGTTGGCCGCGTTCACATTGCGCTTTGCCTGGTCCAGCAGCCGCTCTGCGAGGGCCTGCAGATCCCTGCCGGCTTGGGCCATGCGGAACAGGGGAAGGCAGCCGATCAGGGGGCGCATGTCTTCCAAGGAGATGCTCCTCATAGGCATGACCATGATGGTCTAAACTCGCCGACAGCGAGGATGGATTTGGCCGGCCCGCTCCAGGCCTTCGCTGAAGCCAGCTGTCGCCGAGGTCAGGCATGACGAACCCGCTCCACACTCCCTGCAACCTCGACCCGGAGGATTGGCCCGCCACGCGACAGCAGGCCCACCGCATGCTGGATGACCTCTTCGACCACCTGGAAAGCCTGCGCTCGGGCCCCGTGTGGAAGCCCATGCCCGATGCGGTGCGGGAATCCTTTGATGAAGCCCTGCCCTTTGATGCTACGGAGCTTGAAGCGGTCCACGCAGACTTCCTCAAACTGGTCCTTCCCTACAGCACCGGGAACCTCCATCCGGGGTTCATGGGCTGGGTGCATGGCGGTGGCAATGTGGCGGGCATGCTTGGGGAGATGCTTGCGGGTGGTCTCAACGCCAACCTGGGCGGACGCGACCACGCGCCGATCGAGGTGGAACGCCAGATCTTGCGCTGGGTCCGGCAGATCTTCTCCTTCCCGGAGACTGCCAGTGGGCTGTTCGTCACGGGGACGTCCATGGCGAACTTTCTGGGCCTGCTGGTGGCTCGGCACAGTGCCTTGGAAGCCTCTGGCCACACGTCCCAGGAAGGCCTCGTGGCGTATGCCTCTACGGGTGTGCACGGCTGCATCCCCCGGGCCATGGACATGTGTGGATTGGGGCAAAGGGCCCTGCGTCTGATACCGACCGATGCGCTGGGGCGAATGCGGCCAGACGCCTTTGAAGCAGCGATCATCGAAGACCACGCTGCAGGGCTCCGTCCCTTCTTCCTGGTTGGCAACGCGGGGACCGTGGATACAGGGGCTGTGGATGAGCTGGCCACCCTGGCGGTCATCGCTCGGCAGCACGGGCTCTGGTTCCATGTGGACGGCGCCTTCGGTGCCCTGGCAGTCCTTTCCTCCTCCCGGGCCTCACTCCTGACTGGGCTCGAACAGGCGGATTCCCTCGCCTTTGATTTCCACAAGTGGGGGCAGGTGCCCTATGACGCGGGCTACCTGCTGGTGCGCGACGGCATGCGGCATCAGGCGGCCTTCATGGCACCGGCTGCGTACCTTCAGCGCGAAACCCGTGGGCTGGCCGCGGGCTCCCCCTGGCCCTGTGATTTCGGGCCGGATCTAAGCCGGGGGTTCCGTGCGCTGAAGACCTGGTTCACGCTCAGGACCCATGGCTTGCGCCGCATCGGCGAGATGATCGATGGAACCTGCGCCCTGGCGCAATACCTGGCGGAACGAATTGAGGCCGAAGCAGAATTGGAACTGATGGCTCCAGTTGCCCTCAACATCGTCTGCTTTCGGTACCGGGGTGACGATTCAGACACACTCAATGCCCGCATTGCAGTGGCAGTTCAATTGTCTGGAACTGCCGCACCCTCGACCACCCGGCTGGGAGGGGAACTGGTCCTGCGTGCGGCGCTGGTGAACCACCGCACACAGGTCCAGGACATCGAGGTGCTTCTTGAAGCGGTGCTCGCGGCGGGACGACAGTTCTCATCCGAGAACGGAGCCTAAGGCTGTTTTGCGTCAGCCGAGCATCTCCCTGAGGAACCACGCTTCCTTCTGATGGCTCTGTACGAACCGGGTGAGCAGGTCGGCGGTGCCCGGATCTCCGGCTTCATTGGCCAGCTCGATGCCCTCATGCATGAGGGAGATTGTCAGCTCTTCGTTGATGAGGGCTTCCTTGAGCATCCCCTCGGGGTCCAGGCGGGTGTTGGGGTTGGAGATGGCCGCCTTGGTCAGGCCTTCAATCTGCGAGGGAGCGTGAAGGGGAATGCCCCCGAGCATGCGGATGCGCTCGGCCAGCTCATCCACCGTGTCATCAGCGGCGGTGTAGAGATCCTCGAAGCGCAGGTGGTAGTCGCGGAAGTGGGGGCCGGTGACGGTCCAGTGGTAGCGCTTGGCGTTCAGGGCCAGCACGAAGGCGGTGGCCAATTCAGAATTCAGATGGTCAATGACGGATCGGTTCATGGGTTCTCCTCAGGAAAGCCAGGCGCTCCAGGCCGCCGGGGCGACCCAGCGGGCAGAGACCTCAGCGTGGTTGGAGACGAGGGCGGCGATGGAGCGGCCGTCCGGAACGATGTAGCGCAGCGCCAGCACCGCTGGCAGGCGGTCATCAGGGCCTGCGGCGCCGCGATCAACAGATGGCGTGACGAGGGCCCCATCGCTGAGCTCGAGGCGGATCTGGTCGGGGAAGCGCTGCAGGGCGGCCAGCTTGGCATCGCGCACGTCGTCGGGGAAACCGAGGAACAGGGTGGCGACGACGCTGCGGCCGCCGGGTTCGGGGCGGGGGGCCAGCACGGCGAAGGAAGCGCGAGATTCAGCTACATCCTCAGGCGGCGCGGTCTCCAGCGTCATGCCTTCGGCCCACAAAGTCTCGATCACCTGGTCTTCGACGCTCTCCGCGGTCTCAGGCTGGAAGGTGATGCCTGTAGCCAGATCCAGCCGAAGCGCGGCCTGTCGGGCCAGGAAGGCCAGGCGGGTCTCGTAGCGGGCGCGTTCACTGGCGGGGTCGAAGGCAAGCAGCATGGGAATCCTCAGCGTGGAGTTCGGTTAGATGTGCTTCGCGATGTCGGCGTCGGGCTTGGCGATGCTGCCCGCCTGGAGCCGGGTCAGTGCGTCCTGGAAGCGGCCGGCGTGGAAGCGCTCCACCTTGGCCAGGGTCTCGAACCAGGCCGCAATTTCGGTGTGGCCTTCCTCGCGGGCCACCCGGGCGAACTCGGGATACATGTCCGTGTATTCGTAGGTCTCGCCAGCAACGGCGGACTTCAGGTTGGTGATGGAGTCGCCCAGGGGCAGGCCCGTGGCCGGGTCGCCCGCCTGCGCGGCCAGGAACATGAGGTGCTTGAGGGCGTGGCCCGTCTCGCCGTCGGCGCTGTGCTTGAAGAGGCTGGCCACTTCCGGGAGGCCTTCCTTCTCAGCGACCTGGGCCATCCAGGTGTAGCGGCGGTTCGCCTGGCTTTCACCCGCGAAGGCGGCCTTGAGGTTCTGGTGGGTCTTGGAATCGGTGAAGGACATGGGATCTCCTGTGAGCCGCGATCGGCGGCCTCAAGGTAGAGCTATCTCCATGCCAAGGCAATAAGTCAAATCATTGAATTAATTCTGTAACTTCCTAGGCTTTTCCAGGGCCACGATCCACGACTGATCGAGAGTCGAATTCGCGACATGCCGAGAGAAAAGGGAGCGGAAGCTCATCGACGAAGGCTGGCCTGGTGATCCAGGAACCACTGGTAGGTGCTCCTGACACCATCCTCCAAGGCAATGCGGTGTTTCCAGCCCAGGGCGTGGAGGCGCGAGACATCCAGCAGTTTCCGAGGCGTGCCATCAGGTTTGGTCGGGTCCTGGACGATGGCGCCCTCGAAACCGACGGTGGCCTTCACCAATTCAGCCAGATCGCGGATCGTGAGGTCTTCGCCGGTTCCCACGTTCACGATCTCGCCAGAGTCGTAGTGCTGCATGAGGTGAAGGCATGCATCCGCGAGATCATCCACATGGAGGAACTCGCGACGCGGTTCGCCGGTGCCCCACAAGACCACTTCCCTCGCACCCGTCAGCTTGGCCTCGTGGAATTTACGCAGGAGGGCAGGAAGCACATGGGAGGCATTCAGGTCGAAATTGTCACCAGGGCCATAGAGGTTGGTGGGCATCAGGGAGATGGCACGCAGTCCATGCTGCATCCGATAGGCCTGGCAAAGTTTGATGCCGGCGATCTTGGCGATGGCGTACCACTCGTTGGTGGGTTCCAACTCCCCGGTGAGGAGGTATTCCTCTTTGATGGGCTGGGGGGCGAACTTCGGATAGATGCAGGAACTTCCCAGGAAGAGCAGCTTCGCAACGCCAGCATAGTGGCTGGCGTCGATGATGTTGTTCTGGACCATCAGGTTGGAGCGGATGAAATCCACCGGGTGGGAACTGTTGGCCAGGATGCCGCCAACTTTGGCGGCGGCCATGAATACATAGTCGGGTTTCTCTTCTAGAAAGAGTTTGAGGACAGCGCCTTGGTTCTCGAAATCACACTCACCATGGGTCCTGACAATGATTTCGCGGAAGCCCGCGGCCTGGAGGCGCCGCACGATGGCGCTGCCCACCAAACCTGTATGTCCGGCGACGAAGATGCGACTTCCCTGGTCCATGTCGAGGCCCTCTGGACGGTGTGGTTGGAATGATGAAAACACTCATCCTTGCACCCGGAGGCGCGATTCTCAAGCCATGGCCACGGGATTTTATCTCAGAAAAAAACGATCCGATTCCCTGTGCAGAGGTCGTATCAGGCTCAGGCGTTTCCGGTGTCGTCGCCTTCGGTGGTTTCTATGCCGTCAGATTCTTCCGTGTCTGGGATGTCATTGCCCTGGGCGTCCTTCTTCAGCGCCTTCTTCTGCAACTTCTCTTCCTTCTTCTTGATGCGGGCCAGATCCTTTTGGCGCTTCTCGAAGTTGTAGTTGGGCTTTCTGGCCATGTCGAATCCGATCACAAAAAGGGTGAAGCCGACTCAGCCCTAAGGTGCAGTCTACCGCTTTAGGCGCCGCAGCGCCTGGATCAGGTCATCAAGCCGTTGCAGAAACGTCGAACGGTCCCTTGCTGAGAATGGCGGTGGCCCCCCACCCATCTCGCCCATGGCGCGGAGATGGGCCATCAATTCCCGGCTGGCGAGGGCGTCGCCGATGGACTCGGGTGAGAACACCTTGCCTTTGGCGTCCAGGGCCCGGGCGCCTTTCTCCAGGCAGCGGGCCGCCAGAGGAATGTCGGCGGTCACGGCGATGTCGCGGGCGGTGATTTGCTCGACGATCCAGTCATCGGCCCCATCGAACTGGCCCTTGGCCACCACGATCGCCTCGATAAGCGGACTGCGGGGCAGGCGCAGTGGCGAGTTGGACACCACGAACACCTTGAGTCCGCACCGTGTGGCGACGCGGAAGATCTCATCCTTCACAGGGCAGGCATCGGCATCCACGAAGATGCGGATGTCTGGTGGATCAGGTGTCATTGGGGCTCCACGGCAGAGGTCAGCTCGGCGAGGGCCAGGCGAAGAAATCCGACCTGGGCTGGGTCCTGCAGTCGACCTTCTGAATCCAGTCCCGTACGGGCCAGGGTGAGGCAGAGGGAGGCCTGGTGGATGACCTTGGCTGACATGACCTCCAGCGTATGCACCAGCGAGGCTTGGGCGCGGGCGCCGCCTTCCAGGGAGGGCGACACGCTCCACGCGGCGGTTGGCTTGCCCACCCATACACCGGAAGACACCGCCCACTCCAGCAGGTTCTTCAGAACGGCAGGCAAGGCATGGATGTATTCCGGTGTGCAGACGAGGAGGGCGTCTGCCTCGTGGATGCGCGCCCTTAGGTCGACCACCACGGATGGAAGCGGATCCTCGTCCCGCTCGGGACTGAAATGTGGCAGTTCGTCCAAGTGCTCCCAGAAGGTGATGGTCACCTCCGGCGGGGCCAGCCGCGCAACCTCCCGGAGCAGTGATATGTTGAGGGACTGGGCGCGGAGGCTGCCTGACAGGGCGAGGATGCGCATGCGTTCAGCCCTTGGGGGCATCGTTCCGCTTGGCAGGCTTGCGCCGCCGCTCGGTTTTCTTGGCTTTGGCCGGGGGATGGGCGGCGCTGTCGTAAAGGCTCTCGAGGCGGATGGCCTTGGCGGAAGTGTCTGCGGCCTTGTGGATCTCCTTCAAAGCGGAAGCCACCAGATCCAAGTCCGCGCCATCCCCCTTCAGCAGCTCCTGAAATGCGGCCGATTTCAAAGCCTCCAGCCGCTTGGACTGACGCTTTCCGGCGGCCCAGTTCAGCAGCTTGGAGAACAGCTCATAGCCGAGCTTTAATTCAGAGGTGGGAAGCGCCATGGCTCAAGACTACCCCTCCCAATCCGACAACGGATGGCCATTTAGCGGGCGCTTCACACCTCGGATTTGACCGAAGCCTGCCGCTCGTCTAATACCCGATCCGCTTCCTCGAGGCTGTTCACCTGATCCGTGTGGTACCCGGCTGCCTCACTGACACGTGCGAGCTGGATTCGGCTGAGCGGGATCTTGACCACGCGGATGACATGTCCGGCGCCCTTGAGCTTGAGCGCCGCCTTGGCGCGCAGCAGGTCCCTGAATCCATCCTCATTGGTGGCGTGCAGGGCGGAGATGTCGCTGACCACGTCGAAACCAGGCGCCAATTTGGCAGCCTCAGCCATCAGGGCCTTGGTGGCCTCCTGCCGTTCGGGTCCTTCCAGGTGGCCCACCAGGGTGATGTATAACCGGTTGCGGTCCAGGTCTGAGCGGACGGTGAACATGGGCGCGACCTCAGATTCGGAACGGGACGGGGGGGGTCGCCTCCCAGAGCCCGCCCAATAGGGTGGTGCGCACGGGCACGCCCGGGGTTTTCACGCCCCGGTGGCTCATGCAAGTGTGGACGGCCACCAACTGGACACCCCATGCGTCGGGTCGCAGGTGGGTCTGAAGGGCGTCGGCGATCTGTTGGGCCATGCGCTCCTGCACCTGCAGGCGCCAGGCATAGGCCTGCACCACACGAACGAGCTTGCTCAGGCCCACGGTTCCCCCGGTACCCGGCAGGTAGCCGATGGTGGCGTGTCCTTCAAAGGGAGCCAGGTGGTGTTCGCACGTGCTGACGAAGGGGATTCGGTCCAAGATCACCGGCACCGGCGCGAGCTCGCCAGGCAGGGGCTGCAATTCGGCCGCAAGGTCCATCGCGTATCCGGCCAGCCGCTCGGTCCAGAATTCCGCCACGCGGGCGGGTGTGTCTTTCAACTCCGCCGAATCTGGATCCTGTCCGAGTCCAAGCAGGAGTGCCCGGACGGCGTTCTCGGATGCGATCCGATCGATGGGGACATGGGGCAGGTCGGTCATGGTGAGCCCAGTCTACGCCCCGGAGACCTCCAGGTCACGAAAGGCGCTGGGTGTGCCATGGCCTGAATCCGCTAGGCCAGGAGGTTCAACCCCGAGCTCATCAGCGATTGCTGCGCGGACGTCAAGGCTGAGGTGGTGGCGGCGTTTGGGTTGTTGCTCTGGTCATAGGTGTATCGAACCAGGGCTTCCGTGGTGCTGGGTGAGAGCACTGCCGCCGAGATGGACAGCCCGTCCGAACTGCCGAGGAGGGGTGACAGGTTGCTGGTGGACGTGGTTGAACCCAGCATCGCCTGCAAGGCGCTGGAACCATTGCCTGAGGCTGAGGCAGCCGAGTAGGTGAGCGATGTGAGGGCCTCCAGCCCCGTGCTGTCCGTGGCGGTGGCCAGGGGGCTTACGGAGCCCAGGCTTGAGAGCAAGCTACTCATGTCATTGGCCTGGGCCTGGCTCGCGGCCAAGGCCTGGCTGAGGGCCTGACTGGCACTCCCTGTCTGGGATAGGGTGCTCTGATAGGTGTAGGCGCTGAGGGCGCCGATGGCGTTCACGTTCATGGCCCCCTCCTTCCAACTCCCGTTTATCGGCAGGCATGCCCCAAAAGATGAGACCTTCCTTGGAGATCATCAACCTTTCCTCCGGGGCCGTGATCCATTGGCATGGAGCTCCCATGCCCGAGGTCCCATCCCGCCCCACTCCTGGCGACATCAGCACGCCGTCTGCCCACCGTGTGGAGCGCTGGGTGCTTCACGGTTGGATCCTGGCCATTGTGGTGGCCCTGCTCTGGGCGCTGCTGCACTGATTTCTCAGGCCAGAAGGTCCACGCCAGAGGTGGTTGGGGCGGACGTAGCAGCCTTGTAGTCCCTCAGAACTCGATCCAGGGAGGCTTGGGTCCGGAGGAAATCCTCCGGTCCGGGACCGTTTGCACGGGCCTGGATGCTTCCAGCCTGGATGACCGACGTCGCATCTCTGACCAAGTTGGTGGTCTGGGCTGGGGTGGCCTGACCCGGTGCCGCCGGCCCCATGACACCAGCCCCGAAGCGAAGGGCCGTCTGCATGGGGAAGTCGACGCTGGAACTGGTGGCGAAGCCGTCCTGGCTGACTGGCACGTCGCCGGCAGGAGTTACCGGCGGGGTGGGTGTTGGGGCCGTGGAGGATGCCGCCTGAACAGCCGTTGGGTTGGTGGTGGCATCAGAGTTGGGCGTCACGCTGGCGGCAGCCTGAGGGGCGGTCAGGGAAGCCAGCAGGGATGCGGAGGCCTCCTGAGCGAAGCTGGCAGCTCCCGAGGCCGGCTCCGCCAGGGCATAGGCTGCGACTGCCTGCAAACTGCGCTGGAAGGTGCCCTGATTCAGCTCTTGCGCCGAGGAATTGGGCTTGGGGGACCCGGTGGTCTGCAAGGCGCGAAGGGGGCTGACCGCGTTCACCGTGGTCAGGCCTAGGGAATTGAGGGAGAGGGCGTCCATGACACTTCCTAAGATAGGCCTTTTCCACCCTGAGGTTTGGCCTCGGCCCAGAAAGAACCCTGTGGGATCATGGAAGATTCGGGAGGGGTCATGAGCGAGAAGGTCAGTTACGCGTCCAGCGGTGTCGACATCAACCGCCAGGACGAGGCGCTCCGTCGCATCAAACCCCACGTGAAGGCCACCAAGACGCCCGGTGTCCGCAGCGACATCGGCCTGTTTGGCGGGCTTTTCGACGCGCGGTTCCCCGAGGCCAAACCCATCCTCGTGAGCAGCATGGATGGCGTGGGCACGAAGATGAAGGTGGCCCGCCGCGCCGGGATCTGGGACACCGTGGGCCAGGATCTGGTGAACCACTGCATCAACGACATCCTCGTGCAGGGGGCCCGCCCTCTGTTCTTCCTGGACTACATCGCGGCCCAGCAGTTGGAGCCGGAAGTCATCGAGCAGATCGTCAAGGGCATGGCCACGGCGTGCAAGAACTCAGCCTCGGCCCTCATCGGCGGCGAGCTGGCGGAGATGCCAGGCGTTTACGCCGAGGGTGAAGTGGACGTGGCCGGCACCATCGTCGGCGTGGTGGACGAGGCTGACCTCCTGCCGCGCCTCGAGGCCATGGCTGAAGGCGATGTGCTCATCGGCCTGCCCAGTTCAGGGCTCCACACCAACGGCTACTCACTGGCCCGCAAGGTGTGCTTCGAGCTGGAGAAGCTCGACGTGAATGACATCGTTCCCGGCACCACGCAAACCGTGGTCCAGGCCCTGCTGGCCATACACCGCAGCTACCTCACCCAGGTCATGCCGCTCGTGAAGGCGCACAAGCTGGTGGCCATGGCGCACATCACCGGCGGTGGCCTCACGGACAACATCCCCCGCGTGCTGCCCGAAACCCTCGACGCCGAAATCGACACGGCTAGCTGGCAGATCCCGGCCCTGTTCCGCTTCCTCATGGAGAAGGGTGGCCTCGGCATCGAGGATGCCCGCCAGGCCCTGAACCTGGGCGTGGGCATGGTGCTCGTGGTGAAAGCGGAGCGCCTGGCTGAAGTTCTCACAGAACTGCACGCAGCCGAGGAACCCGCCTGGGTTCTGGGTCGCCTGGTCAAGGGCACCGGCGTGGTGACCTACCGCTAGCCTTCGTTTCCAGTAAAGAAGTGGCCTGGGTGGTCGGCTTGGGCCCTATCCTGGTCGGTATTCCATGTGGGATTCCGAAACTGGTGGAGGACGTTTGGCCGATGCGCCTGTGAAAGCCCCTGCCCGCCTCGGTCTGCTGGATCCTCTGCGCGGCATCCTGGCGCTCTCCGTGGCGGTGTACCACCTCAGCGTGTGGTTCGATCTGACCCGCTCTGGATCAGGTCAGAACATGGCTCTCGCCAAGCTGGGAAACTACGGCGTCTCGGCCTTCTTCGTGCTGAGTGGCTTCCTCCTGTTCCGGACAGCCTCCTGGCAGCGAATTCAGAAGGAGGGTGTGGGCCGCTTCTGGCTGCGTCGCTTCCTGCGCCTGGCTCCGGTCTTCTACTTGGCCTGCACGCTCAATGTCGCGTTCCACCTGGGCATGGGACCCGATCCCACGCCGCGCTTCCTGCTGGAGAACGTCACGCTCACCTTCGGCGCCTTCCATCCCAACCATGCGCTGGTGACGGGCGGTTGGTACGTCGGGCTGGTTTCACTTCTCTACATCGCTTATCCAGCCTTGGCTTGGCTACGGGAGAAGGGCGGTCTCGCGTTCCTGGTGGCGCTGGCCCTCGGTCTCTGGCTTTGGAGCCTGCCTTCCACTTTGCATGGGGTCATGGACCAGCCTCGCTGGAACCAGTTCCACACCTATGTCCTGGCGCCCAACCAGCTATTCTTGCTGGCCTGGGGCGGCCTGCTGGCGGGGCTCCACGCAAGTACGGAAGAGCGACTGGATCCCAAGGTGGCTCTGCTGATCGCACTGCCCATGCTCTGGCTGCTGCTGCGGCCCCACCCCCAGTTCTTCGATCACCTGACGGCGCTCACAGGCTGGCTGCGCTACCGCTACCTGCTGATCATTACGATCCTCGTGGCTCTGGCGGCCTTCACGCGGAACGGCGAGCCGGGCTGGTTCGGCAAGGGGCTCTCGCGGCTGGGGGACTGGAGCTACGGCCTGTACCTGCTGCACCCCTTCACCATGAAGCTGGTGGCGCCGCACTTGGCGGGACAGTGGGGGTTCAACCTGTCGCTGGCCCTGGCGATCTTGGGTGCTGCGCTGGTCCATCGGTGGATCGAGGAACCGGCGGGGCGCCTGGGACGGGCCTGATCAGGTGCCTTCGATGCGGGCGTAGAAGCTGGTGCGGCGCAGGTTCTCTTCCACCTTGAAGGCTTGCTGCAGGGGCGGGAAAGCGCGCTGCTCGCAATCGGTGCGCTCGCACAGGCGACAGGTCACACCGATGGGGACGGGCGGTTGATCGAGGCGGAGGCCATCGGCGTAGATGAGTTCCTTGGCGTGGCCCATGTCGCAGCCCAGGCCCACGGCCTGCATGGCATGCTGGCCACGGTAGCCGCCGGTGTCCTTCTGCAGGGTGCGGGCGATGCAGAAATACTTGCGGCCATCGGGCATCTCGCTGATCTGCGTGCGGATGAGGCCGGGCGTGAGGAAGGCCGCATGCGCGTTCCAGCGCGGGCAGGCGCCACTGAAGCGCGCGAAGCGGATGCCCGAGGCCGAAAAACTTTTCGAGATGTTGCCGGCGATGTCGAGGCGCAAGAAGTGGAAGGGCACGCCCTCCGCACCGCTGCGGCGCAGGGTGGTGAGGCGGTGACAGACCTGCTCGAAACTGGCCTGGAAGCGCTTGGCGAGGATGTCGATGTCGTAGCGCTCCAGTTTGGCGGCGCGCAGGAAGCGCTCGTAGGGCATGAGCACCGCGCTGGCGAAATAGTTGGCCAGCGCCACGCGGGCCAGGGCGCGGGAGCCGCTGGTGCGGAGCAGAGGGTGGGTGGTGAGGCGCTCCAGCAGATCACTGTGATCGAGCAGCGCCAGCTGATGAGCCAGCTGGAAGGTGCGGCTGCGCTGGGGCAGGAGCTCGGACAGGCTCAGCACGCGGCGGTCGGGGTCGAAGCGGCGGAGCAACCCTGGTCCTTCCGACACGCGGTGGATGCGCACGCTGATGCCCCGGGATTCGATGACCGCAAGCAGGCCGGGGTAGGGCTGATCGGTATCAAGGGCCGCACTGGTCCACAGGGCTTCGGCGGCGGTTTCCAACTCGGGGAAGTGGTTCATGGCCTGCTGGATGAAGTCGCCCACTTCCTCCGAGGGCAGGCGGGTGGCCTCAGGATCAAAGCCCTGACCGTCGCTGAGCTTGGCGGATAAGGTGCCCAGGCTGTCCTGGGAGTGCTGGTAGGCACGGTAGAGCTCGAACACGCCCCGGGCCAGCTGAGGGCTGTTCTGAACCAACTCCCGCACATCCTGGGCCTGCAGGCCCATGGGTTCGAACAGGGGATCGCCGAAGACCTCCATGAGGTCGTCCGACAGGCGCTGGTCCTCCTCAGGGGCCAGGGCTTTCAGATCCAGCTTGAACTGCTGGGCCAAGCGGATGAGCAGTGGCGCCGTGAGGGGCCGCTTGTTCCCCTCGATGAGGTTGAGGTAGCTGGGGCTGATGCCCAGGGCCTCGGCCAGCTGGACCTGGCTCAATCCCTCCTGGCGGCGGAGGAGGCGGATCTTGGCGCCGAGGCGTGCGGCGGGCTTGCTGGGGGCGGCTGAGGGCATGGGACCTCGTTTACAACAATTTACAAATCACAGAAAGCGAATTGACTGAAATTTTCAATTCAACCCCTATCAAATCAGCTGTTCATTGACTCGAGCCAGAATAGGTCAATCTTTGACATCACGCCACCCACAACCCTTCCCGAGGTGCTCCATGACCCCCCGCTTCCCCATTCCTCCCATCGAAGACGACTTCTCCGCCCTCCGCTGGGAAGGCATCACCCGGCCCTACAGCGCTGAGACGGTGAAGAAGCTTCGCGGCAGCATCCGCATCGAGCACACCCTCGCCAAGCTGGGCGCCAAGAAGCTCTGGAAGCTGCTCCAGAACGACGAGCCCACCCGTGCCCTGGGTGCCATGACGGGCGGTCAGGCCGTGCAGATGGCGAAGGCCGGCCTGAAGGCCATCTACTGCTCCGGCTGGCAGGTGGCCGCGGACGCCAACCTCTCGGGCCAGTCCTACCCCGATCAGAGCCTCTACCCCGCCAACTCGGTCCCGGCCCTGGTCAAGCGCCTCAACAACGCCCTCCAGCGCATCGACCAGGTTGAGCACGGCGAAGGCGGCATCACCCGCGATTGGTTCCTGCCCATCGTGGCGGATGCCGAGGCTGGCTTCGGCGGCCCCCTGAACGCCTATGAACTCATGAAGGGCATGATCGAGGCGGGCGCTGCCGGCGTCCACTTCGAGGATCAGCTCTCCAGCGAGAAGAAGTGCGGCCACCTCGGTGGCAAGGTGCTCATCCCCACCGCCCACTTCATCCGCACCCTCGTGGCGGCCCGTCTGGCGGCGGACGTCATGGACGTGCCCACCCTCATCATCGCCCGCACCGATGCGGACTCGGCTCGCCTGATCACCTCTGACATCGACGACCGCGACAAGCCCTTCCTCACGGGCGAGCGCACGCCCGAGGGCTTCCACCGCATCACCGGCGGCGTCCAGATGGCCATCGCCCGCGCCAAGGCCTACGCGCCCTACGCCGACCTGATCTGGTGCGAGACCTCCACGCCGGACCTGAAAGAAGCCAAGGAATTCGCCGAGGGCGTCCACGCTGAGTTCCCCGGCAAGATGCTGGCCTACAACTGCTCGCCCTCCTTCAACTGGAAGAAGAAGCTCAGCGATGAAGAGATCGCCACCTTCCAGAAGGAACTCAACGCCATGGGCTACAAGTTCCAGTTCATCACCCTGGCGGGCTTCCACAGCCTCAACCACAGCATGTTCGAGCTGGCCAGCGCCTACCGCACCGAGCACATGAGCGCTTACGCCCGGCTACAGGAAGCGGAGTTCGCGTCGGAGGATCACGGCTACACCGCCACAAAGCACCAGCGCGAAGTTGGCACCGGCTACTTCGACGAAGTGGCTCAGGCCATCAGCGGTGGTTTGGCATCCACGCTGGCGCTGGTGGGTTCCACCGAGTCGCAGCAGTTCCACTAAATCGGAAGGGAACCGCGGAGGATTTGGAGCACCACCTCTGCGGTTTTCGGCAAGGTATTCGGATAGACCACGGCGAACGAGAGGCGCAGGTTGCCCTCGCCCACGAGGTCGAAGCGGAAGGGCCGGTCCTGCTGGGACCAGCGATCAGGGGCGACCGTCCACAGGAGGGTCGCCCTTGGTTCGTTCGGGACCAGCTCGAAGCTCTGCCCCTCGTCGGTCTCCACCTTCCACCGCCCCGCGGGGAGTTGCAGCACAACATGCCACCGACCATCGACCCTGCGTGCCTCGGCACGCAGGTCATCCAAGGAACGCCCCCCCATCCGGGTCTCCAGCCGGTGTGTCCCCGAGCAGCCCATGAACACATGGGCTCCGATCAGAAGGGACCCCGCAAGCATGGAGTTCCAATGAAAGGGGCGGCCCCCCATGGCACCTCCAGGTTGGATTTACTTGGGGCCCTCCGCCTTGGCCCGCTCGGCCAGGGTCTTGTCATCGATGACGCCCGTGGCGGGCTTCGCGGGTTTCGGGGTGGAATTGGCGTAGGTCTTCCCCAGGTGGTGGTGGGTGAGGTACTCGCCGAAGAAGACCGCCATAAGGTCTGAGCGGTCCTTTAGGTAGGCAAAGCCATGGGCATCGCCAGGGGCGAGGTTCAGCGTCACGCCCGGCAGATTCTTCAGAACGGCGGCGTTATCGATGGCGTCCTTGTCACCGAGGGAGCTGAGGACGAGGGTCGATGTGCGGCTGCGCAAAACCGCAGCCTTCATGCGTTCCTGGACGCCGGCGGGGAAGGCGCCGTTGCCGGCGGGGCTCAGGCTCAGAATCGCCAGGGCCTTCACCTCAGGGCCGGCCAGGAGCACGGAAAGGGCGCCGACACTGGCACCGGCCAGGCCGATGCGGCGGCTGTCCACCCCGGGCTGTTTGCGCAGCCAGGCTGCGGCCAGGGTCAGGTCAGCGGGGATCTGGTCAAAGCCCACGGTCTTGGCGGAGGCCATGAAATCAGACGTGACCCCCACTTCAACGCCGTTTTTCAGGGTGCTATTGCCGTGGCCGCGGAGGTCCAGGGCCAGCGTGCCGATGCCCCGGGCCGCCAGGCGTTCAGTCAGCGGGGCCCAGCCGGCCCGGTTAGCGCCGAACTGGTGGGCGAGAATCACGACGGGGGCCTTGCCCTTCGTCGCTGGAAGGGTGAGGGTGCCCTTGAGCGCATAGCCGTCGGCGCTGGTCACCGCCATCTCGGTCGAGGCGGGGGCGGCGAACAGGGCCAGGGATGCCAAGGGGGCCAGCAGGCGGAGCGTGCGCATGGGGACCTCGGGAAAGTGCCCCAACTCTAGCACGCAGGGGAATCGGCTGTGGGCCGTCCTGCTGTATAAAGGAAGGCTGTACAACCCGAGGTGCCCATGTCCGCCCAGACCCCCGACGTCATCCTCCAGGAAACCAAGCGCCGCATGCATGCGTCCGTAGAAGCGCTGAAGAAGGAGATGGCCACCATCCGAACGGGCCGCGCCAACGCCAGTCTGCTGGACAACGTCCACGTCGAGTACTACGGTTCGGTGGTGCCTGTGAACCAGATGGCCACCGTGTCCGTGCCCGAGGCCGGCATGCTGGTGGTCCAGCCCTTCGACAAGAGCGCCATCAAGGCCATCGAGACCGCCATCCTCAAGTCTGAGCTGGGCATCAACCCGGGCAACGATGGCAACGTGATCCGCCTGCCCATCCCCATGCTCACCGAAGAGCGCCGCAAGGAGCTGGTGAAGGTGCTCCACCGCCTTGGCGAGGAGATCAAGACCGGCGTTCGCAACATCCGCCGTGACGCCAATGAGGACGTGAAGAAGCTGGAGAAGATCAAGGATGCTCCGCTCTCCGAGGATGCAGCGAAGAAGGCGCTGGACGACATCCAGAAGCTCACGGACGTCCACATCAAGGAGATTGATGAGGCCATGAAGCACAAAGAGGCCGAGATCCTGAAAGTCTGATGGCGCGTCGCTTCCCGGGTTCTGCGGCCCTGCGTAGGGCCGCAGCTTTTTCAGGCCCTCCATGCCCAGCCTTCCAGCCCTTCTCCTGCTCATGCTTGCGTCGCTACTGGCGGGCTTTGTCGATGCCATCGTGGGTGGCGGAGGTCTGATCACGGTGCCGGCGCTCATGATTGCCCTGCCCATGGGCACGCCGCTCCCCACACTCCTTGGCACCAACAAAGTGGTGGCCTGCACGGGCACGACCATGGCGGCGGGGAAGTTTCTGCGCTCGGGCACGCTCTCGTGGCGGGAGATGATAGGTCCCGTGCTGGCCTCCGCAGCCGGGGCATCGGCAGGGGTGTGGCTGACCTACCGCGTGCATGGAGATTTCCTCCGACCGGTCATGCTCGGCCTGCTGGTGGCCATGCTGGCCTTCACGCTCCTCAAGCCCAACCTCGGACACCTCCACGCGCCGCGCTTCGGCTTGGGACATCAAAGGAGCTTGGCGGCCCTCATCGCCCTGGCCTTGGGGTTCTACGATGGCTTTTTTGGGCCCGGCACCGGATCGCTCCTGATCTTTCTGTTCGTGGCCATCTTGGGTTTCGACTTCCTGCGGGCCTCCGCGCTGGCCAAGAGCGTGAACTGGGCCTCAAACCTGACGGCCATGGGGCTCTTCGTCTGGAAGGGCAGTTGGATCCCCTCCGTGGCCCTGGGCATGGCGGCCGCCAATGGCGTGGGGGGCTACCTGGGCGCCCATGTGGCCCTCAGCAAGGGCAGCCGCTGGGTCCGCAGTGTATTCATCGGCGTGGTGACGGCCCTGATTCTGCGGCTCGGGTGGCAGATCCTGCACGGTTGACCCCGGGGTCGTAAATGCTTCTTCCTTCGTCGATGGGGTAGGTGCATACTCGGCCCAAGAGGACCCCATGAATAAAGAGAGGCTTCCGTCAGAGTACGGATCCTTTTTCGCTGCCGCAGGTCGGGCCACTCCGACCGAGGTGAGTGAGCAGGCAAGCCTCTGCCTGGACGACCCCATGGTTCACGCCCTCCTCGAGGCCGTGGATTCCTATGCCGTCATCCTCAACGCTCAGCGACAGATCCTGGCGGTCAACCCTGCGTTGTTGGATGCCCTGCAGGAGGAAACGCTGGAGACCTGTCAGGGGCTGCGCATGGGCGAGGCGTTGGGTTGCGTCCATGTCGCGGAAGGTCCGGATGGCTGCGGAAGTTCCCGGGCTTGCCGACGCTGTGGGGCGCTGCTGGCGGTACTCGCGGCACAAGGTACCGGGGAGACTGCCGCGGGCGAATGCCTCATCAGCCTCGAGCGCGGGGGGCGTTGGGAGTCCCGCGAGTTCACGGCGCGCTCCATGCCGCTCCATGTGGCGGGTCATCGGCTGACCCTCCTCACGTTGCAGGACATCAGTGCCTTGAAGCGGCGGGAGACCCTGGAGCGTATTTTCATCCACGACCTCATGAACTCCCTCCAGGGATTGCGGGGCTGGACGGAGTTGCTGCAGGCCGCCGGGGCCGATGCCCAGGTGGTGGCGGAGCGGGTCCTGGATCTGGCCGAGCATCTCACCGCGGAGGTGGAATCTCAGCGCCGACTGCTGCAGGCGGAGTGCGGCGAACTGGTGCCCGAGGTTCGAATGGTTTCGGCTGAGCATGTGCTGGAGGAATTGGAAGCCTCTCTCGGTGCCAACGTGGCGGCCCACCTGATCCGCCTTTCCAACCCGGATGGAATCACGTTGCTGCAAACCGATCCGGCGATCCTGGGTCGGATCCTCAGCAACATGGTGCTGAACGCCATCGAGGCCCTGCCCATGGGCGGGCAGGCGCGGGTGTGGTACGAGCGCCAAGGTGATCGCATCGTCTTCTTCGTGCAGAACCCGGGGTGCCTCCCTGCGGAGGTGGCCGATCGTGTGTTCCAACGCTCCTTCAGCACCAAGGCAGGGCGGGGACGAGGACTTGGTACTTACGGCATGAGGCTGCTTGGCGAGTCCGTGCTTGGGGGGAAGGTCGGCTTCACCTCTGACTGGACAGACGGGACCCGATTCTTCATCGACCTTCCCACGGGAGACTGAGCGTTCCCGGTTATGCTGGTCCCTCCATGCCTGTTTCCCGCCCTCGTCCCTTCGCCTGGGACGTCCTCTTCCGAGCGCTGAGGTTCTTCTACCTGCTGTGGGGCGGGATGCTTCTGTCTACCCTGGCTTTCTATGGCCGCCTGAAGCTGCCCGCGGCCTTTTGGCACTGGCCGGGCCTATGCCGGACCCTCATGGGCCCCTGGGGCCGGGCCTTGGCCCTGGGTTGTGGCCTGGTCATGTGCCTGGCGGCCCTTCTGGATGTCTGGGAACTGGTGGACCGCCTGCTGGTCCGGTTCATGGGTGAGTCGGAGCACTGATTTCGAACACTTCGCTTGGTGAATCGGGCGCTTTTGGCGATCCTGGAACCTTGGGTTTGAACCCTTTCCGGGTTCGGGCCATTCAAGAAGCGTGTCTCGCGAGGTGTAGGGTATGGCCCAGGTGGTTCGTGGAATGGTGGGAATGGGACTGGTCCTGGGCGTGAGTGCCCTGCCAGTTGTGGCCCAGAGCATGGCGCTGCCCGCCGCAGATCCTGCCGGCATCTCAAGGAGCGGCGCGCAGGTGGCCTACGGCTACAGCCTCGAGGCAGCTGCGACCAACCCAGCCCTTCTGGCCTCCTTGAAAGAGAAGGGCGGCTTCTATCTGGCCGCTGGCCTGGAGATGTCCTCTGCTCAGCAGAGTTTGGAATCCAATCAGCAGACCCGGTTCACTTTTGACCGCAATCGGACCATTGGTGCCTTCGGCTTGGCCACTCGGATCTCTCCGTCGCTCACCCTGGGCTTGAAGCTGGATGAACCCTACCTTCGCCACGGGAAGTTGCTCGACGACGCTCCCAGCCGATACCTGGGCGACGGCATCGACATCTCCACCCGCCGGATGGAGGCCCAGGTCGCCTGGGCACTCAACCCCAATGTGTCTTTCGGCTTTGGCTTCGGCGTGGCCCGTCTGGGCTTCGAGTCCAGCAGCGTGATGCGACTGGGCATTCCCAACGACCCCACGCAGCCCGCTTCCGGGACCAACGCCGTGAATGGGCTGGTGGAACAGCGGGTGGGCCAGAGTGGGAACAAGGTCGTTCCGAGTTACTCCCTCGGTTGGCGATGGGCGATCAATCCCCGCTGGACGCTGGGCTTCTCGCACCAGTCCGGCCTCAAGAGCGACCTCGACCTTCAGGCCGGGCTGCGGAATGGGAACCTCGGCATTTATGCCAATGACGGCCTGAGCACTGCACCCCTTGGCACCAGCACCCGTGCCACGACCCTCTTGGGCTATGAGCAAGCGGTGGCGGGACAGGGCTCCCTCGAACTGCCCTCTCAGACCACGTTTGGCGTGCGGCACCGGATCACCCCGATCATGACCTGGGAAGCCGACCTCCGCTGGTTCTCTGCGAACTACCAGGTCCCCACGTTCGCGTCGATTCAAGCACCCTCAGGCACGACCACGGTGCCGCAGGAGCTGCCGAAGGGGAGGAGCCACCTCGCCTTCAGCTCGTCGGCGGAGATCGAGCTCGGAAAGTTCTGGACCCTTCGCGGAGGCCTGTCGCTTGATCAGCGCAGTGTGGATGAATCCACCACTGAACCCCTGTTGGGCGGCGCCCGCACCGCAGCCTTTTCCATCGGCGCTGGCTACAAAGTCTGGGGCGGTGAGCTCAATCTCGGCTTCCAATACCGCCAGAGCGAAGATCAGGACATGACCCGCCTGAACGGCGTGTGGAGCTCCTCGGGCTATCGCTCGGTGGGCACGCGTGTCCGCGTGGAAGGGATGGGGCACGTCATGGCCATCGGCTTCAAGAAGATGTTCTAGCCATGCGATTCCTGGGTCCCCACGCCTGCGAGGAGGCCCTGGCGCTGGGTGAGCTGCACAGTCTCTGGGTCGCACCTGCGGCCATGGGACGCGTGTCCAAGCTCATCGCCACTGCGCGCGCGGCCGGGGTGGTGATCCACCGCGAGCCCATGGAGAGCCTGGATCGGCGCGCCCAAGGCCAGCGCCACCAGGGTGTGCTGGGAGAAGGTGGCGCCTTCACCTACGCCGTTTTCGAGGACGTGATCGAGACCGTTCGAACCAAGGGTGATACCGCACTGGTTCTGGCTCTGGATGGGGTCACTGATCCGCATAACCTGGGGGCGATCCTGCGCTCCTGTGCTGGTGCAGGCGTGGATGCGGTCATCCTGCCCGAGCGGCGTTCGGCCATGGTGAACGAGACGGTGATCCGCGCCAGCGCAGGCACGGCTGGACGCGTGTCAGTCTGTCGGGTCGTGAACCTGGGCCGCGCCCTGGACGACCTGAAGGAGGCCGGGGCATGGATCTACGGTCTGGCCGCCGGGGAAGGCAGCCGCGACTACCTGGAAGAGCCCTTTGATCGCGGCACGGTACTGGTGATGGGGGCTGAGGGCGAAGGGCTGCACCTCAAGATCCGTGAGCGCTGCGATGGCCTCCTGCACATCCCCATGCCCGGCGGCATCGAGAGCCTGAACGTCTCGGCTGCCGCGGCGGTGAGCCTGTTTCGTGTGCTGGCGCGGCGCGGCATCGGCTCCTGAGAAGTTTCCCCTTGAGACCGTTTCGTTGCCGTGATACCTTTCGAGTTCCCTGTCAGGAAAGCCCTGCCTCGCAGTGACCCTGACACGGTGCCCCGGCAGGGGTACCGTTGGGAAGTTTTGACAAGCCCCGGGAGGGGCGCCGGACAAGCATGCCGAGATGGCCGAGTGGTTAATGGCAGCAGACTGTAAATCTGCCACGCAACGCGTTACGGAGGTTCGAATCCTTCTCTCGGCACCAGTCCCCTGGAGTCATCCAGGACGGCTGGGTCCCGTTCACGGTCAGTTCCACCGCGGGAATAGCTCAGTTGGTAGAGCGTCAGCCTTCCAAGCTGAATGTCGCGGGTTCGAACCCCGTTTCCCGCTCCACCCTCCCCGTTCGCCGGTTCCACCCGGCAGACGGCAAGGCCCCCCGCTTCACCGCGGGAAGGTTCAAAGCCCACATAGCTCAGTGGTAGAGCACTTCCTTGGTAAGGAAGAGGTCACCGGTTCAAGCCCGGTTGTGGGCTCCACCCTTGTTCAATCGCACAGTTCCCCTTCATCTTCTCTCCCACCCTTCAGGAGGTAATCCGTGGCCAAAGAGAAATTCGACCGCTCGAAAACCCACGTCAATATCGGCACCATCGGGCACGTGGATCACGGCAAAACGACGCTGACCGCTGCCATCACCTACGTGCTGTCCAAGAAGTTCGGTGGCGAGACCAAGTCCTACGATCAGATCGACTCCGCGCCCGAAGAAAAGGCCCGCGGGATCACGATTAACACCGCCCACGTCGAGTACCAGACCGAGAAGCGCCACTACGCGCACGTCGACTGCCCTGGTCACGCCGACTACGTGAAGAACATGATCACCGGCGCGGCCCAGATGGACGGCGCCATCCTCGTGGTCGCCGCCACTGACGGCCCCATGCCCCAGACCCGTGAGCACATCCTGCTCGCCCGTCAGGTTGGCGTGCCCTACATCGTCGTCTTCATGAACAAGATCGACATCGCTGACCCTGAGCTCGCCGAGCTGGTCGAGATGGAAATCCGCGATCTGCTGTCCTCCTATCAGTACCCCGGCGACGATATCCCCATCGTCAAGGGTTCTGCCCGTCTGGCCCTCGACCACGCTGAGACCCCGGATCACGCCGATTGCGCCTGCATCCACGAGCTCATGGCTGCCGTCGACGCCTACATTCCCGATCCCGTCCGCGCCATCGACAAGCCCTTCATCATGCCCGTCGAGGACGTGTTCACGATTACCGGCCGCGGCACCGTGGTGACCGGTCGTATCGAGCAGGGCATCGTCAAGGTCGGCGAGGAAATCGAAATCATCGGCCTCAAGGACACCGTCAAGAAGGTCGTGACCGGCGTCGAGATGTTCCGCAAGTCCCTGGACCAGGGCCAGGCTGGTGACAACGCCGGCATCCTGCTCCGCGGCGTGGAGCGCAAGGACGTGGAGCGCGGTCAGGTGCTCGCCAAGCCCGGCAGCATCACCCCCCACACCAAGTTCAACGCTCAGGTGTACGTGCTGACCAAGGAAGAGGGCGGCCGCCACACCCCCTTCTTCAACAAGTACCGTCCCCAGTTCTACTTCCGCACCACCGACGTGACCGGCTCCATCGAGCTCGAGGCTGGCCGCGAAATGGTGATGCCTGGCGACAACGTCACCCTGACGGTTGAGCTGATCCAGCCCATCGCCATGGACAAGGGCCTGAAGTTCGCCATCCGTGAGGGTGGACGTACCGTGGGCGCCGGCAATGTGGGCGAGATCCTGGCCTAAAGCCAGTCCGCCCTCCAACTTAGGAGGTCCACATGCGCGACATCATTCACCTGCAGTGTCAGGAATGCAAGCGTAAGAACTACAGCACCACCAAGAACAAGAAGACCACCACTGGCAAGCTTGAGTTCAACAAGTTCTGCCGTTTCTGTGGCGGTTACAAGATCCACCGCGAGAGCAAGTAATCTCCGGACTAGGGTTTCCCGCCCGGCTCCACCAGAAGCCGGGCGGTCCCACAGGGGAGTAGCTCAGCTGGTAGAGCAGCGGACTCCAAATCCGCAGGTCGCGGGTTCGATCCCTGTCTCCCCTGCCACTTCTCTGGCCCCGGCGAACCCGCTCGGGGCCAGGTTTTTCTGATCGACGTCCTTTCCACGGGGTCCATCGTGATCGGTGCCATCAAGCAACAGGCCAAGGATCTCTCCGCCGAGCTCAGCCGGGTGGACTGGCCCAGCAAAGAGAAGGTCATGACCTCTGCCTACACGGTCGTGATCGTCTCTGTGTTCGTCGGTATCTATTTGTGGGGCGTGGACTGGGTCTTCGACCACAGTTTCGCAGCCCTGTGGATGAGAGCTCGCTAAAGCGGAGGCAGATATGACCGATCTTGTGAGCACCCCCCAGGACACGACAGCTCAAGCCCAGGGCCGTGAGCTGAAGTGGTTCATCATCCACACCTACTCCGGCTATGAAGCCAAGGTGATGGAACACCTCCGTCAGCGCATCAAGATGGAAGAGCGCGACGAGAGCTTCGGGGACATCCAGATTCCCGAAGAGACCTACGAAGAGATGAAGGTCGACGCCAAGTCCGGCAAGAAGGAACGCGTCGTCAAGAAGCGCAAGTCGTTCCCCGGCTACCTGCTCGTGCAGATCCAGGTCGAGCGCAAGCCCGATGGCTCCGTGGAGATGGCCGATGCCGACTGGCACCTGGTCCGCAACACGCCCAAGGTCACGAGCTTCGTGGGGGCCAACAAGAAGCGGCCCACGCCCCTGACGGACGAGGAAGTCCGCCAGATCATGCACCACACCGAAGAAACGCAGGAAAAGCCCAAGCCCAAGTATCACTTCGAGAAGGGCGAGAAGGTTCGCATCATTGATGGACCCTTCGCCAACTTCGAGGGCGATGTGGAGGAGATCCACGAAGAGCGCTCCACCATCAAGGTGATGGTGACCGTCTTCGGCCGCTCCACCCCGGTCGAGCTGGACTTCATCCAGGTCGAGAAGCGCTAGGTTTTCAAATCACCTGAGGACTTTTTCAGGTCCTTTTGGTAGACTTTCCAGTCCCGGTCCCTTCGGACCGGGACCTTTTCAACCCCGGTTGGCGGATCTTACGGGATCGTCATCCTCAGAGCGGACGTCGCCGGCATGCGCCGGAATTCTCCGCGGGAGTCACACATGGCTAAGAAGATCACTGGCTACATCAAGCTGCAGCTGCCCGCGGGCGAAGCCACGCCGGCCCCTCCCGTCGGTCCCGCGCTGGGCCAGCACGGCGTCAACATCATGGAGTTCGTGAAGCAGTTCAACGCGAAGGCCGTGACCGCCGTTGAGAAGGGCACCACCCTGCCCGTCGTCATCACCGTCTACGCTGACCGCAGCTTCAGCTTCATCCTGAAGACGCCCCCGGCCGCCGTGCTCATCAAGAAGAAGCTCGGCCTGGACAAGGGCAGCGCCACGCCCAACAAGACGAAGGTTGGCAAGATCACCAAGGCCCAGCTCGCTGAGATCGCCAAGGTGAAGATGCCCGACCTCACCGCCGGCAGCCTTGAAGCCGCCGTGCGTTCCATCGCTGGCTCCGCCCGTTCCATGGGCGTCGACGTCGTCGATTAGTTCTCTTCACGCGGGTCCATACCCGCGCGAGGCTTGCTTTTGAAGTTTGCTTTTCGTTGGAAAGCCGCGCCGTGCGGCGATCCCGGCCACCGCGACCGACATCGCGGGAGATTGTTCGAATGGAGCCAAAATGGCAAAACCTGGAAAGAAGTACCGGGCTGCCGCGGCCAAGATCGAAGATCGCCCCTACGACCTCAAGGACGCTCTGTCCGTCGTGAAGGATACGGCTTACGCCAAGTTCGACGAGACGGTTGAAGTGCACATGAGGCTCGGAGTGGATCCCCGGCACGCGGACCAGATGGTTCGCGGCACCATCGTCCTGCCGCACGGAACGGGCAAGACCATGCGTGTGGCGGTGATCGCCGGTGGCGAGAAGATCAAGGAAGCGGAAGCGGCGGGCGCCGAGATCGTGGGCGGGGACGAGCTGGTCGAGAAGATCGCCGGCGGATTCCTCGACTTCGATGCTCTCGTGGCGACCCCCGACATGATGAAGGGCGTCGGACGCCTGGGCAAAGTGCTCGGTCCCCGCGGCCTCATGCCCAACCCCAAGACCGGAACCGTGACTTTCGACGTGGTCAAGGCCATCAAGGAAATCAAGGCCGGCAAGGTGGAATACCGTGTCGACAAGACCGGCATCATCCATGCGCCCGTGGGCAAGCTCTCCTTCGGCGTTGAGAAGCTGGAAGAGAACGCCAAGGCGCTCATCGATGCCGTCCACAAGGCCAAGCCTGCCACGGCGAAGGGCAAATACGTGAAGACGATGTACATCGCCTCCACCATGGGCCCGTCGGTCACCCTCAACACTGCCAGCGTTGAGAAGTAGGAGACTGACCATGGAAAAGTCCAAGAAATTCGCTGAAGTTGCCGAACTCAAGGAAACCTTCGCTTCGGCCACCTCGGCCGTCGTGATCGAGTTCAAGGGCCTCACCGTCGGCAAGGACACGTCCTTCCGCAAGAGCGTCCGCGAGAGCAAGGCCCAGTACCGTGTCAGCAAGAACACCCTGCTCCGCCTGGCCGTGAAGGACACCTCCTTCGAAGCCCTGGGTGGACACTTCAAGGGTGCCAGCGCCATCGCCACCACGAGCGAAGATGTCATCGCCCTGGCGAAGGCCGTCAATGGCTTCCTGAAGGACAACCCGGCCGCCACCTTCAAGGCCGGCGTCATGGATGGCAAGCTGATCGATGCCAAGCAGCTCCAGGTCCTCGCAGACCTGCCCAGCCGCGAAGTGCTCATCGCCAAGCTGCTCTTCCTCATGCAGTATCCCATCTCCGGTCTGGCGGTCGTCCTTGAGGGCATCCGCAAGCAGAAGGCCGGCGAGTAACACCCAACCCCGAATCCAAAACCCATTTCGAATTTTAGGAGGCCATCATGGCTCTCACTGCTGATCAGCTCATCGCTGAAATCGAAACCATGACCGTGCTCGACCTGGCCAACCTGGTCAAGGCCCTCGAGGACCGCTTCGGCGTTTCCGCCGCTGCCATGTCCGCTCCCGCCGCTGGCGCTGGCGCTCCCGCCGCCGCCGTCGAAGAGCAGACCGAGTTCAACGTCATCCTGACCGACGCCGGCGCGAACAAGCTGAACGTCATCAAGGCTGTCCGCGAAATCGTCGCCGGCCTGGGCCTCAAGGAAGCCAAGGACCTGGTCGATGGCGCTCCCAAGGCCGTCAAGGAAGGCGTGGCCAAGGACGAAGCTGCCAAGATCAAGGAAAAGCTGGAAGCTGCCGGCGCCAAGGTCGAGGTCAAGTAGTTCCGAATACAGCATTAACGCAAAGCGTGGGGTGCGTCTCGCACCTTACGCTTTGCGGTTTTGTCTGGATGTGGTACGATTATTCCTTCCGTCCGGTATTCCCGTTCGGACTCCGCCCCCATAAAGGCCCCTGGTTGCCAAACGCCCGCCGTCGCAGCGCCATTCTCGTTCCTGGGCCGCACCTTCCACCGATGGGTGGCGGGGTGGCCATCGGTTCGTGTCGGGGTATACAGCACCATCGCATGTGATTCCTTCCTGGGGCCGCGGTCCCGGGACAAAGCCGTCTTTGCTCAAGGCCGCAGCTATGTCTTTTCCTGCTGTGTGCCGTCCATAGAAGGTTCCGCCAACTTCACCTGGAGCGAACCATGAGTGTTCAGCAGAACATCTACCGCCAGCGCCACAACTTCTCCAAGATCCGGTCCCTGGTTCCGATTCCGAACCTGATCGACATCCAGAAGCGGAGCTACGACGAATTCCTCCAGATGAACCTCCTCCACTCGGAGCGGGAAGGCCGCGGCCTGAAGGCCGTGTTCGAGTCGATGTTCCCCGTGCACAACGGCAAGAACCCCGACGGCACCGACGCCAACCTCGAAGTCGAGTTCCTCGACTACACCGTGGGTCACTGGGCCTGCAAGTGCGAAAAGTACTTGGGCCTCGAGCACCTGCGCACGCAGTGCAAGCACTGCGGACACAGCATCGTGTCGGATCACCCGAAGGATCCCACGGTCGACTGCCCCAAGTGCGGCACCCGCAACAAGAACGCCGCGACCATCTGCGATGTGTGCCAAGAGCCCGTCGCGATGAAGCAGAAGATGGGCATGGACGAGTGCGTGGAGCGTGGCTCCACCATGGCCGCCCCCCTGAAGATCCGCGTGCGGCTGAACCAGTTCGACAAGGATGACAAGGGCAACCGCCGCTTCAAGCAGAGCCAGGACTCGGAAGTCTACTTCGGCGACCTGCCGATCATGACCGACCGTGGCACCTTCATCATCAACGGCACCGAGCGCGTGATCGTGAGCCAGCTGCACCGCAGCCCCGGCGTCTTCTTCAGCATCGCTCCGGACAAGAGCCTCTACAGTGCCCAGATCATTCCCTACCGCGGCTCCTGGATCGAGTTCGAGCTGGACGCCAAGGGCCTGCTCTACGCCCGCATTGACCGCAAGCGCAAGTTCCTGGGCGCGACCTTCATGCGCGCCCTCGGCCTGTTCAGCGAGAGCCTGAGCGCCAATGAGCCCATCCTCCGCCACTTCTACACCCCGGCCACCTTCTTCCTGAAGAAGGGCAAGCTGAGCGTCGCCCTGGGTGACCACCTGCAGGGGAAGAAGACCGACGAGGACGTGAAGCATCCCAAGACCAAGGAAGTGGTCCTGGCCAAGGATAAGAAGATCACCCGCCGCATCCTCGAGCAGATGGAGAAGGCAGGTATCAAGGACGTGCCCGTCTCCCGCGAAATGCTGGACGGCGCCGTTCTCCTCCAGGACATCGTGAACATGGGTACCGGTGAAGTGCTCATGGAAGCCAACGAGCCCTTCCTCCAGACCCACCTCGAGATGTTCCTGGCGAACGACATCCAGTCCTTCGACGTGTGCTTCCCCGAAGCCGACGCCACGGGCAAGGTGCTCTCCGAGACGCTGGCCAAGGATCACACCGAGGACAGCGAAGAGGCCGCCAAGGAACTCTTCAAGAAGATCCGTCCCGGTGAGCCCGCCACGCTGGAATCCAGCAAGAAGCTGCTCTTCGGCATGTTCTTCGACCCCCAGAAGTACGACCTGAGCAAGGTGGGTCGCCACAAGATCAACGCCAAGCTGAGCCTGGGCACGGACCTCGAGTACCGCACCCTCGGCACGGACGACTTCATCCAGACCATCCACTACCTGCTGCGCCTCAAGAAGTACGACACCACCCGTCAGGACATCGGCGAAGTCGCCCCCGTCCGTGCCGATGACATCGACCACCTGGGCAACCGCCGCGTGCGGTCCGTGGGTGAACTTCTGGAGAACGGCTTCCGCGTGGGCCTCGTCCGCGTGCAGCGCGCCATCAAGGAAAAGTTCAGCATCGCGCAGGACCCCAACAATCCCGTGCAGGCTCACGACCTGATCAACAGCAAGCCGGTCATCGCGGCCATGAAGGAGTTCTTCGGCAGCAGCCAGCTCTCCCAGTTCATGGACCAGACCAACCCGCTGTCCGAGATCACCCACAAGCGCCGCCTCTCCGCCCTCGGACCCGGTGGTCTGAGCCGCGACCGCGCGGGCTTCGAAGTCCGCGACGTGCACACCTCGCACTACGGCCGCATCTGCCCCATCGAGACGCCTGAAGGTCCGAACATCGGCCTCATCAGCTCGCTCTCCTGTTACGCCCGCATCAACGAGTTCGGCTTCATCGAAAGCCCCTACCTCAAGATTGAGAACGGCCGCATCGTCCACTTCGCCAAGGTCACCAGCGTGGGCGACTCCAAGCTGGGCTACATGGAAGTGGTCCGCCTGGAAGACCTCGAGACCGAGAACAAGAAGCTCGAGAAGGCCGGCAAGCGTCCCGCCAAGTATGAAATGCACGCCTTCTACCTCTCCGCGTGGGAAGAGGACGAGCACGTCATCGCGCAGGCCAACGTCCGCGTGGACAAGGACGGCATGATCCAGGACGAGGACGTCACCGTCCGAGTCGCCGGCGAGACCAAGATCGTGTCCCGCGACAAGGTCACGCTCATGGACGTGAGCCCGAAGCAGGTGGTCTCCGTGGCCGCCAGCCTCATTCCCTTCCTTGAGAACGACGACGCCAACCGAGCCCTCATGGGCGCGAACATGCAGCGCCAGGCCGTGCCCCTCATCCGCACCGAGGCCCCCATCGTGGGCACCGGCATGGAGTACGTGGCCGCCAAGGATTCCGGCGCCTGCGTGGTCTGCCGCCGCTCCGGCATCGTGGAGACCGTGGACGCTAACCGCATCGTGGTGCGCGTCGAAGACGATCCCGAGACCGAGGGCATCGAGTCCGGCGTGGACATCTACACGCTGGTCAAGTTCGCCCGCTCCAACCAGAACACCTGCCTCAACCAGACCCCCCTGGTGAAGAAGGGCGAGTACGTCACCGCCGGCCAGATCCTGGCGGACGGACCCTGCACCGATCACGGTGAACTGGCCCTCGGCCGCAACCTCGTCGTGGCCTACATGCCCTGGCGCGGCTACAACTTCGAGGACGCGATCCTGATCTCCGAG
>Ga0265327_10001005_pt1 | contig 40015 bp, 31 predicted proteins | sample 41621metaG_FD_202089 | JGI IMG/M metagenome (GOLD analysis project Ga0265327, IMG submission 202089) | Rhizosphere microbial communities from Carex aquatilis grown in University of Washington, Seatle, WA, United States - 4-16-21 metaG | ecosystem: Host-associated > Plants > Roots > Rhizosphere... | reverse complement strand
CCCGCGCGGCGGGAGCGAATAGTGCGATTCTGACCGGAGTGGGTGTCGGACTCAGCTGGATGGGACCAAATCGTTGGAGCGCAAGAACATACATTGCCAAGCCGGTTGGCTCGACCCCCGAGTTGACTGGAATCGGTGCTTCCACTCGTGTATGGCTCGATATGGGCAGGAGCTTCTAGTTGTAATAACACATATGAACGGTGTGATTTTGATGGACAAAAAAATATGAGCAGACTGATTTTGGCTGTCATGCTCATTCTGGCCCATTTCGCGGCACAGGCCGGTTTGGAAGAAGGAATTAGTGCTTACCGCAACGGGAAGTACGAGGTCGCGTTGAAAGAACTGCAACCACTCGCGGCAAAAGGCAATGCAGTGGCCCAGTTTAATCTCGGTGTAATGAATGAACTGGGCCAAGGTGTCCACCAGAATGATCAGAAGGCTGTGCTGCGCTATCGCCAGGCGGCGGAAGGGGGGTATGCGCAAGCGCAACTCAAGCTTGGGATATTGTATTCCAAAGGAAAGGGGGTGCCACAAGACGATAATGCATCGGCCTTGTGGTTACGCAAGGCGGCCGAGCAAGGTGATATCTTGGCGCAATTCAATCTTGGCGTACTGTATGCAAAAGGGCAGGGCGTACCGCAAAATGACATGGAATCCGCATCGTGGTTCAACAAGGCGGCTGAACAAGGAGATGCGTTGGCTCAATTCAATCTTGGCTTGATGTATGCAAAGGGACAGGGGGTTCAACAAGACAATGTTGCGGCAATGAAATTTTATTGGAAAGCAGCCGGACAAAATAATTTACTGGCCCAGTTTAATCTTGCGCAAATTTACCGCGAGGGAAAATTAATTCCCCGTGATGACAATGTGGCACTTTTTCTGCTCAGAATGGCTGCCGAGCAAGGACATGCCTTGGCGCAGTTCGAGCTTGGAATAATGTTCGAAGATGGGGAGGGTGTAGAGCAGGATTTGACGCAGGCATACAAATGGTATGGTTTGTCCGAACACACTGTTGGAGGGGAAGCGGTAAAGAGCCGGGAGTCGGTTGCTGCGAAAATGAAACCCGATGAAATTACACTGGCTAAATCATGGATGCAAGACTGGCAGGAAAAACACAAGTAAGATTGTTAGATGATTTGTGGTGAAGTACCAAGAAATGTTGCCGCAAATAATGATGGGCAACTTGAAACAAGTGGATAGAAATTCTCGATTTATTACCATTGGCCGCAATGCAGGATAAAGATGGCCGCTATCCTTTAATTATTTAATAAACATTGTGATGCATTAAATTCCCATCCTGCTTGGGGAGAGGGATGTCGGGAGTCCGAATCTCTCCACCCCGACCAGGCAGTCAATAAACTTAACTGGTATATGCCTCAAATACAAAATCATAGCGCATGCCCTGCGGTGTGATTTCTTTCGCCTTGAAAGTACAAGATCCGGCTATTGCACCGAGTGCTTGCCTCGATGACGCTATAATAGCGCCAGATACACACCCTCGGACTTTCATTATATTTCGCCCATGTATCAGAATTACTTTGGACTTAGCGAAGCTCCGTTCTCAATTGCGCCGGATCCGCGTTATCTTTACATGAGTGAGCGCCATCAGGAGGCGCTCGCTCACCTGCTCTATGGCGTCAATGGAGGCGGCGGGTTTGTATTGCTAACGGGTGATGTGGGGGCGGGCAAGACAACGATTTGCCGCTGTCTGCTGGATCAAATTCCTGCGGATTGTGATGTGGCCTATATATTCAATCCCAAGCTGACCGTCGCAGAATTGCTCTCATCGATCTGTGTTGAATTCGGTATCGGATATCCGGCTGGCAACTCAAGTATCAAAGTGTTTGTCGATCATATCAATACGTATTTGCTAAGTGCCCATGCGCAAGGGCGGCATACGGTGCTGATTATCGACGAGGCACAAAATCTTTCCGCAGAGGTGCTGGAGCAAATGCGGTTGTTGACTAATCTGGAAACCAATCAGCGTAAATTATTGCAGATTATCCTGTTGGGGCAGTCCGAACTGACCGTGATGCTGGCACGCCCTGAACTGAGACAGCTCGCGCAACGTATTATCGCCCGTTATCATCTCGGGCCGCTTTCCAAACATGAAATAGCTGCGTATGTCAGACACCGCCTTGATATTTCCGGTACCCAGCGCAATTTGTTTCCGGATGAGCTGATGGGAACGCTCTACCGTTTGAGTGGCGGTGTCCCCCGGGTAATCAATGTCCTGTGCGACCGCGCGCTTCTGGGCATCTATGTGCAGGGTAAGGAGCGCGTCGATCGGGGCACGCTCAAGCAAGCCGCACGCGAGGTTTTTCACAGCCCCGCGACACCGCGCATGAACGTTTTGCATACTCTTCCGGCGGTTTTACTGGCCTGCACGGGGTTGGCAGTCATGCTGAATCAGTCATCCGATCTGGTGCCGCTGACCCAGAATACGCCTGTCGCGCAGAAGCCTCCTCAAAAAATGGCTGTGCCGGCAGGCAGCCCCATTCCTCTAGGCGTACTCGAATGGCCCGCAGCTGTGGCATTTTCGCGCAGCAAGGAGCTGGCCTATACTGCATTGTTCCGGCTATGGGGGGCGGACTATCAAGGCGGGGACGAATGTTTGCAAGCAAAAAATATGGGGTTGCGCTGTCGCTCCAGCCGGGGTGGTTTGGATGAACTCCGGCAACTTGACCGGCCTGCAGTTCTGCGTATGAATGATAACAAGGGACAAATGTTCTATGCGACGTTGACCGGACTGGATGCCCGGTCTGCCACATTCAGCTTTGGTCGGGAAACCAGAGTTATTGCACTGGGTGCGCTGGCACAACAATGGTCCGGACAGTACATGCAATTGTGGCGCATGCCGCCGGTGACAAAGCAGAAGATCAGATTGGGTGACCGTGGGACGGATGTGGAGTGGGTCAGCAATGCACTTGCCAAAATTCAAGGCAAGAAAGTTGATGCTGGAAAAGTTTCCGTGTTTGATGATGCCATTGTGCGCCAGGTTAAACAATTTCAACTTGATCAGGGCCTGGCTCCCGACGGGACCGTAGGCGAGCAAACCTTGCTGAGACTGAGTGGCAGGGTGGACAGTCTGGCACCCAAGTTATTAAGCAGGCAGGCGGGGCAATAACGATGTCGTATATTCTGGATGCGCTCAAAAAATCGGACCAACAGCGCCAGCGCAGCATGCGCCCGACTTTGCCTGCCGCGCAAGCGATGATAGCTGCGCCCGGACAATTAATCTCCTGGCGTTACGGTTTAATTGCAGCAGCTTTGTTGTGTGTCGGCATCGTGATCGGTTGGGTACGTCCGTGGCAGAGCGGACAAGATGAAAGCGCCCGGATTTCCGCTGAAACCCGGCTGGCACCGCCATCTCGGGATGCATCAAAAAAACTTTCCGAGCCGGTTGAACAGGAAGGGAGCGCTGAACAGGCATTGCCGGGACGCAATGCCGGGGCCAGCGCGAATACGGGGCAAGTGATTATCCCCCCAACGACTGGTTCAGCTATTTCTCCGTCTGTGGTTGTTGGTTTAACGGCTATGCCGAAGCTGAAAACGAATACATCCGAGCAGGAGCCGCGAGAGAATGCGGTATCTCTGGCTGAGTTGCCGGTTTCGATCCGGCAAGAGTTACCCCTAATAACCGTACAACTCCATTCTTATTCAAGCAATCCCGCGAGCAGTATTGTCAGCATTAATTCGCGGATGTTGAAGGAAGGTGAATCTTTGGCTGAGGGACTAAAACTGGAACAGATCACTGCGGATGGGGTGATATTCAGTTACAAAGGATACCGGTTTCAGCACGGGATCTGGTAGCAGTTCGGGATACATTCATCAATCCTGGAAAAAGCATCTACCCACAGAGATCAAAGAGAGAAAACAAAAGGCTGTAACGAGAGATTGACTAACCGTATGAGTGAGTCAAGTGAATGTGATACCCAGCTGATTTCTCTGTGGCTTGAATTTCGGTTTTTGGGTTAATTATATCCGTCCGTGCTCAGCTGTCATTTGTGCCAATGCTGAAGTGTGACTTTCCTGAAGCTGATCCCAGGAGAATCTCCATTCCCAGTTCCCATCCGGGTGTCCCGGAAAATTCATCCGGCATTCGCCGGTCAAGTCGAGAACGTCCTGCATGGGAAATATAACCATATTGGCCGCAGATTTGGATAATGCGCGCATCATGACCCAATTGATTGCCGAGCCGTCGGTTTGCAAATACTGCTGTGCAAAAGACTTGACGTGAGCGGGGGCGGTTTTCCACCAGCCAAGGGTCGTATCGTTATCGTGGGTTCCGGTATAGGCGACGGCATTCGGGATGTAGTGGTGCGGCAAAAAATGGTTGATGTCGCCATCACCGAAAGCAAATTGCAGCACGCGCATTCCGGGGAGGTTGAATTGGTCGCGCAATACGACTACGTCCGGAGTGATCAGGCCCAGATCTTCCGCTATGACGGGAAGAGCCGGGAAAGACTTTTCAAAAGCTGCAAAGAGTTTTTCCCCCGGTCCTTGCGCCCACTTTCCGGTGATTGCATTGGGTGCATCCGACGGCACTTCCCAGTACGCGGCAAACCCGCGAAAATGATCTATGCGCACCAGATCGGTTTGCCTGAGCGCATGGCGCAAGCGGGCGATCCACCACATGTAATGAGTTTCTTTGTGGACGTCCCAGCGGTATAACGGGTTTCCCCACAGTTGCCCTGTTTCACTGAAATAATCGGGTGGCACACCGGCGACGACCGACGGGCGTCCATCTTCATCCAGTTCAAACAATTTCTGATGCGCCCATACATCGGCGCTTTGATAGGCAACAAATATCGGGACATCGCCAATGATGCGGACGCCCCGCCCGTTGGCAAATTGCTTTAATTTTGACCATTGCCTGTCAAAAGTCCACTGGCAAAATTTCCAGAAATTTACTTCATCCGCATAGGCCTTTTCAAAATTATGCAACGCCAGCGGATTTCTGTGGGCGAGTTCCTTGGGCCAATAACACCATTCACGCCATTTTTCATGTTCCGCGAGGGTCATGAATAAAGCATAGTCACTCAGCCATTCACTTTCGGCAATGCAAAACTCGTCATAGGACCTGCGCATTTTGTCCGGGCGACTTGCGAAAAAACTCTTTGCGGCGCGGTGTAGTCGCTCCACGCGAAACGGCTGAACCCGTACAAAATCGACGCGGTCAGTTCGAAATAAAGGATCCGGAACCAGGTCATCGCGGATCAGCCAGCCCTGGCTGGCCAATTCCGCGAGATCAATCATCAGGATATTGCCGGCAAATGCAGAACGGCTCATGTAAGGCGAATTACCCGGGCCGATTTCCCCCATGGGCAATATTTGCCAGCAGGTCTGTCCCGTGCCGGCCAGCCAATCGACAAATTTGTAGGCATCCGTGCCGAAATCACCCGCGCCGAATGCACCGGGCAAGGAAGTAGGGTGCAGCAAAATTCCGCTGGAACGATTGGTTAACATAGTTGCTAGGAGCCGCGCCGCATGGTTCCGCCAGCCTCGGCAGAGCCGCCGCCCTGACTGATCGGGTAATTTAAATTAGCCGGGACGGGCAATTTCAAGAGCCGATAAAGCTGCATTAAATTGTGGCGATACAAGCGATCAAAGCTTTCCACTGCATGGGATGGATTATAGTCACCAAACCACCAGAACCAGTCCGAACTTTCGCACGAAGATAATTGTCTTTCAGCTGCGGCTTTTTCACTCGGGCTCAAGCGTCCCCCCGCAATGACCAGATCATAGTTTTGTTTCGCCATGCACAACAAATCCCATGCATGATTTTTATCGGGAGAGCCTATCCAGGTGGAGAAGGTGCCGTAAACCCAACTTCCAGCAACCAGCCCGGGGAGAGAACCATCCACTGCATAGCCTAGTCCGGCTTGCGCTTCACGGGCGTCCAGATAGCCGCTAAATGTCTTGGTGCGGATGGAGGGGTGCGACTCCAGCGCCGTGTATAAGTCGTTCAAAAAGTGATAGCCGTTATAAGGGTAGTATTCCCAGGCGTTTTCACCATCCAGAATGACACTTACCATGGGCGTTTCCGTCTCGCTTGACTGGTGTGCGATTGCATCAAGTTGTGCGACAAAATGCAAAGCAGCATCCTTGCCGTTCCAGTTCGAATATTCAAAACCTATCAAATCCGACAGGTGGTCATCGCGAAAGAAACAACTGACACTTTGCGCTGCCCCTTGAAGGCGATAAGGACGGTACAGATATTTCGGGCGATCAGTCAGGGTTCCCGCACTACGCAGGCTATTTGCCAGAACGCCTTCACCGCTTGCGGCCCAGCGGCACTTATGCGTCCCCAGTTCATTCAGTAAGGCGGTTGAAACAGCTCCTTCTGCGGGCCAGATACCTTGGGGGGTAACGCCAAATCGTTTGCGGTGACTTTCTTTAGTGGAAAGCAAGTGTGCCAGCACACGGGATTTTCCGCCGGGATAACATGATGATTGAGGGAGGCTGCTGTCGGGGGTGCTTTCCCGTGCGCTGTTAAAATCGAGCAACAGTGGTGCCAGCGGGTGGTAGTAAGGCGTGGCGGAAATCTCAATTTGTCCGCTTTCAGCCAATTTGCGGTAACGCGGAATGACTCCCGCAATGACTTTGCCTATCAAGTCAAATAGGCGTTTGCGGTCGGCATAATCAAAACTTTCATTCTGACTCATCATGCTGATAACCATATCATGCTCGCGGCGCACGCTTTCACCGCACCAAACCAGGTGATACCAGACCAGCAAGTCGGCCATGTACTGTCCCGACAGATAGGAAAGCGCCGCATTGCCCCCCGGTTCGAGGGACTTGAATAAATCAAACAGGCGTTTGTAGGACGGGTAAGGTGCGACCATCTTGGTGTGATTGCTGCGAAAGCAACTATCCAGCACCAGTTCGCGTTCGTCCTCGGTCAAGTCGTTGAGATTTTCACGTGCCAACAAGCGTAACAAAGGATCGCGTATTTTTCCGGTCGCGAACTGTTGTTCGTAATCTTCCAGTTGATCGAGCAAAACCGGAACAAAATTGACTACGGATTTTACTTGCGGGTGCTGTTCCAGATGATACGCCATATCGGTGTAATCCTTGATGGCGTGGAGATAAACCCACGGCAATACAAAGTCACCGGTGCTGTAATCACGGTAATCCGGCTGATGCATATGCCAGAGAAAAACCAAATCCAGGGATTTGCTCATGTTATTCCTGTAAATCGACAACACTCCTGAGAAACGGGAGAGCCTATTAAGTTACACGTTGCTGAAACCGGGATCAGGAGATGCGCACACCGCTACCGTGCACATCCTGCCCCAGCATTTCCGGAGTGACCAGAGTAATGCCTCTGTCAGTAACAAAAAAACGCTTTTTGTCCTCTTCCGGATTGACGCCTATAGTCATCCCTTCCGGAATTACGCAGTTTTTGTCCACCACTACGCGCCTTAATGTCACACTGCGAGAAACGGTAACATTCGGCAATAGCACCGAATCTTCCACGTTGCAATAACTGTGCACATGGACGTTGGAAAACAGCAGCGAACAGCTCACGTATGCTCCGCTGATAATGCAGCCGCCCGACACCAGCGAATCCACCGCCATGCCCCTGCGTTTTTCATCGTCAAAAACGAATTTGGCCGGCGGCAATTGTTCCTGGTAAGTCCATATCGGCCATTCCTGGTCATACATGTTGAGATCAGGCGTAACTTTGGTCAATTCCATGTTGGCTTCCCAATAGGAATCGATGGTTCCAACATCACGCCAATAGGGTAATTCCCCGTTCATTTTCACGCAGCTATCTTCAAAGCTTTGCGCAATGACCCGGTAATTATTTGAAACCAGAAAAGGAATGATATCCTTGCCAAAGTCATGGCTGGAATTGGGGTCGGCTGCATCGCGTATTAATTGTTCACACAAAAATTTTGTATTGAAAATGTATATGCCCATGCTTGCCAGGGCGCGTCCCGGGTTTCCGGGAATGGGGGTGGGGTGTTCCGGCTTTTCGTTAAAATCGACTACCCTTGAATCTGCATCCACTCCCATCACGCCGAACCCCTTGGCGTCACTGATGGGGACATTGATGCACGCAACGGTCATGTCCGCATTTTTTTCCACGTGACAGGCCAGCATTTTGCCGTAATCCATTTTATAAACGTGATCGCCCGCCAGAATCAGCACAAAATCAGGTTTGGTCCCGCCCAAAATATCAAGATTTTGGAATACCGCATCGGCTGTTCCCATGTACCAGCTTTCTTCAACCCATTGTTGCGCGGGTAATACATCAACGAACTCTCCAAACTTGCCGTTCAGGAAGCTCCACCCTCGCTGAATGTGCTGGATCAAGCTATGTGATTTGTATTGTGTAGCTACGCCAATGCGGCGAATGCCTGAATTGACGCAGTTGGATAGTACGAAATCGATGATGCGGAATTTTCCGCCGAAAGGAACGGCTGGCTTGGCGCGCCAGTCAGTCAAGTTGTACAGACGGCTCCCTCTTCCTCCCGCCAGAACCATGGCGTAGGTGTTTTTTGTCATCGAACTTACAAATCGTGTACGTCTCTCTTTTTGTTCTTTTTGCATTGCAAAACGCCCTATTTTGTCAAATATACTATTGGATAAGCGTACTGTATCAGAATTATGGCTACAGTAGGGCCCCCAATTGTGGTTATAATCCTCCTACCATGAAAAATAAATCGCCTGCAAAATCCGATCCCCGCACATTATTGTTGTTGCAAGGTCGCTTGCATGACCCCTTTGCATTCCTCGGTTGCCACAACGAAAAAGGGGCGCACGTGATAAGGGTATTTCAACCCTATGCCAGCGAAGTCAGTTTGGCGACGGCGCAGGGCTACGAGCCGTTTCTGCGCGTGCATCAGGATGGTTTGTTCGAATGGCAAGGCAAGGACGAGCCGGCACACCCTTACCAATTACGGATTACCGAAAACAGTCCCGGTCTGGCGAATAGCACGGAACGTCTGATGTTCGATCCTTACGACTTTGCGCCGCAAATAACCAGTTTTGATCTGCATTTGTTTAACGAAGGACGCCTGCATCAGGGCTATCGCGTACTCGGCTCGCATGCCGCACAAATTCGCGGCGTCGGGGGAGTGAGGTTCTCTGTGTGGGCCCCCAATGCCGAGCGAGTCAGCGTGGTAGGTGAATTCAACCGCTGGGACGGACGCATTCACCCGATGGCCGTGCATGGATCAAGCGGCGTATGGGAACTGTTCATTCCGGATGTCGCGCCGGGGGCGCTGTACAAATTTGAGATATTCAACCGTGCCGGTGCCCTGATGGTAAAGACTGATCCCTACGCGCATGCGTTTGAGCTTCGCCCCGGCACAGCTGCGCGCGCGGATGCGGGGATCACGCATTCGTGGAATGATACGGAATGGATGAAGCAGCGTAGGCTATGGGATTGGTTGCATGCCCCGCTTAATGTTTACGAAATCCATGCGGGCTCATGGAAGCGCCACCCGGATGGTCGCGTTTACAGCTACCTGGAACTGGCGGACAGTTTGATTCCTTACCTCACGGACATGGGGTATACGCACGTTGAATTGATGCCCGTTTCAGAGCATCCTCTCGACGAGTCGTGGGGTTATCAGGCTACCGGTTATTTCGCCGCGACCAGTCGCTTTGGTTCTCCGGACGATTTGTGCCGCTTCATCGACAGTTGCCACCAGGCCGGCATAGGCGTACTTCTGGATTGGGTGCCGGCGCATTTCCCGCAAGATTCTTTTGCCTTGGCGCATTTTGACGGCACGGCCTTGTATGAACATGAAGATCCTCGTTTGGGTTTTCATCAGGATTGGGGTACGCATATTTTCAATTATGGACGCAACGAGGTTAAAAGCTTCCTGCTGTCCAGCGCACATTACTGGCTATCGGAATTTCACTTTGACGGACTTCGCGTGGATGCTGTCGCCTCCATGCTTTATCTGGACTATTCGCGCAAGCACAACGAATGGTTGCCGAACAAATTCGGCGGTCGGGAAAATCTGGAAGCAATCGACTTCCTGCGCGAACTCAATATCATGGTGCATGAAGAATTTCCCGGTGCGCTGACGCTGGCCGAAGAGTCTACATCGTGGCCTGCGGTGTCGCGCCCGGTGTATCTTGGGGGGCTGGGATTTTCCATGAAATGGAATATGGGCTGGATGAACGACACCCTCAGTTTTATGCGTTTCGATCCGGTGCATCGTTGCTACCATCTTAATCAGCTTACCTTCAGTCAGCTTTACGCTTATACCGAAAATTTCATACTGCCGTTCTCCCATGACGAGGTAGTGCACGGCAAGGGTTCCCTGCTGAGCAAAATGCCCGGCGATGCATGGCAGAAATTTGCCAATCTGCGTCTGTTGCTGACCTATCAGATGACCAGTCCGGGCAAGAAACTAAATTTCATGGGCAACGAAATAGGGCAGGGGCCCGAATGGAAATCGGGGTGGGAAGTCGAGTGGTGGCAACTCGGAGCCGATTCGCATCGCGGAATACAAAATCTGACACGGGACTTGAACCATCTGTACCGTGATATGCCATCACTGCACGAATTGGATTTTGAGCAGGGCGGCTTTTCCTGGCTAGACTGCCAGGATGCGGCGCGCTCGCTACTTTCCTTTCAGCGTCGATCACGCAACGGGGACACTATTATTGCTGCTTTCAATTTTACACCGGTGCCGCGCAATCGTTACCGTATCGGACTGCCTTTCAATTGCGGATTCCGGGAAATTTTCAACAGTGATTCACATTATTACAGCGGTAGCAATATGGGCAATGCGGGGGAAATACATGCAGAACCCATTCCCTGGATGGGGCAACCCTATTCAGCCGAGATCGAGCTTCCGCCGCTGGCCGGGATTATTTTGGCACCCATACCGCAGCCCGGTTAGATCGGGTATTTTCATCATCTTGTAAAGAACTTATATTACCTTGAAATTTTTTGAAAGGATTTACCATGGCAACTAGCAACAAGAAAACCCCTTCCACAGCAACCGAAACTGCTGTGCCAGCCAAAAAAGCCGCTGCCAAAAAAGTTGTTGCGGCCACACCTAAAAAGGCAGCCACTGCTCCTGCTAAAAAGGCTGCTGCGGTTGCTCCAAAAAAACCCGCCGCTTCTGCTGCCAAAGCAAAGGAATCCGCTCCGGCCAAAAAAGTCAGTGTGCCAAAAACCGAGAAGCCGGCAAGCAAGGCGGCAGCCAAAAAGAGCGTTGCGCCGGTTGGCGCGCCCAAGAGCACGGTGACGCCTGAAGAACGCTATCATATGATTCAGACCGCAGCCTATTATCGCGCTGAACAGCGCGGATTTGCCGGTGGTTATGAAATGGAAGACTGGATTGCCGGCGAAGCCCAAATTGATGCGAAACTCAACGCCTGAGTCGGCCCGGCTTTAGCTACGCAGCAACTCAAGTTCATTCGGTAGAATTTCTACTGCGGCTCATGGCGGTAATTTTTTACTGTTGTGAGCCGATCTTTCCGGTTTAATTCGTGGCAATATGTCTTTTGAAGAATAAAGAACACCATGTCAAATCTGATTCAATCCCCCGCTTGGCGAGCGTTGTCGGCACATAAGCATGATATTGATAGTCTGACGTTGCGTGGAATGTTTCAGGATGATCCGGGACGTTTCGACAAATTTTCTCTGCAACTGGACAATCTGTTGCTGGACTACTCGAAAAACCTTATCAACGAAAATTCGTTTGCATTGCTATTGGCCCTGGCGCGTCAGTGCAAAGTGGAAAACTGGATTGCGCGCATGTTCAGCGGCGAAAGAATCAATAGCAGCGAACAGCGCTCGGTATTGCACACGGCATTGCGTTCACCGCGCAACGTCCCGGTTTACAGCGGGGAAAATGATGTCGAACCCGACGTACATCGTGTGCTGGATCATATGCGCCGTTATTCCGATGCTGTTCGCAATGGCACTTTACGCGGACATACCGGAAAGAAACTTCGCGATGTGGTTAATATCGGGATAGGCGGGTCTGCGCTGGGGCCTTTGATGGTATGTGAAGCACTTAGACCTTACGGCAGCACGGAATTGAATGCTCATTTTGTATCCAATGTCGATGCAACCGATCTGGCGGAAACGCTCAGACATCTTGATCCGGAAACCACGCTGTTTATTGTCAGTTCGAAAACTTTTACCACGCAGGAAACCCTAGCCAATGCCAGTTCGGCACGCGAGTGGCTGATTCGTCATCTGGGAGACGAGAAATCAGTTTCCAGTCACTTTGCCGCTGTTTCGACCAATCTGGACGCTACCTCAAGGTTTGGCATTAACCCCGATCACGTTTTCGAATTCTGGGACTGGGTGGGGGGGCGCTATTCTCTTTGGTCCGCCATAGGATTGCCGATTGCACTGTTTATCGGAATGGATAACTTTGAGCAATTGCTGGCCGGTGCTCATGCAATGGATAGGCATTTTCGCGAGGTACCGCTGGAACGGAACATGCCGGTAATTTTGGGGATGCTCGGCATATGGTATGCCAATTTCTTTGACGCCGGTTCCCATGCCATCCTGCCCTATGACCAGTATTTGCAGCATTTCTCCGCCTACCTGCAGCAGCTCGAAATGGAAAGCAACGGCAAGCGCGTGGATCGCGAAGGCAATGCTGTTGATTATGCGACCCAGGCAGTCATATGGGGTGAACCCGGCACCAACGGACAGCATTCTTTTTACCAGCTTATACATCAGGGGACGCGTCTCGTGCCTGCCGACTTTCTGGCTCCTGTCGTCAGTCACAACCCGATGGGAGAGCATCATGCCATGTTGCTTTCCAACTGCTTCGCGCAGACCGAAGCCTTAATGCTGGGAAAGTCGGAAGAAGAGGTTCGTGCCGAGCTCTCCGGGCAAGGACTCGACTCTGCAACTCTGGAGGCATTGCTGCCTTATAAGCTTTTTCCGGGGAACCGCCCGACCAACACCCTGTTGTTTGACAAGCTGGATCCGCGCACATTGGGCATGTTGATCGCGCTCTATGAGCACAAAGTATTTGTGCAGGGAGTAATCTGGAACATTAATTCATTCGATCAATGGGGTGTTGAGTTTGGAAAACAACTTGCCGGGAAATTGCTCCCGGAGCTTCAGGAAAAAAAGGCGGTTTCCTCGCATGATTCATCTACCAACGGTTTAATCAACCACTACCTCTCGCGCTTGGGATAAGTCTGAACTTGCACGGGCCGCATTCTTTTGAGATTCATTGTTGAAGCTCATGGAATCCAGATCCGGGTTGCTGTGGATGAATTTTTCAAATTCATCCACAGGAAGGGGGCGGCTGAAATAATACCCTTGAATTTCATCGCATCCCCGAATGCGCAGGAAGTCGAGTTGCTCCAGCGTTTCCACCCCTTCCGCGATAACGCGCAACTGCAAGCGATGCCCCAGGCTGATAATTGAGTGCACGATTGCCGCATCGCTTATGTCGGTTTCTATGTCACGTACAAAAGACTGGTCAATCTTTAGCTTGTCCAATGGCAGTCTTTTCAGATAATTCAAGCTGGAAAATCCGGTGCCGAAATCATCTATGGAGAGTCGCACGCCCAAGTCGTGCATCTGAATCAGAAAGGTCATGGCAGCTTGAGTGTCACCCATCATGATCCCTTCGGTGAGTTCCAGTTCGAGATCATCGGGGCGCAGGTGCGTATCATCCAGAACCGTAGCCACCAGTTTGGCCAGATCGGGCTGGCGTAATTGACGAATCGAAAGATTGACTGCTACAGGGAAGGTTGTCATTCCAATATTACGCCAAGCGGAGAGTTGGGCACAGGCATTACGCAATACCCACTCGCCGATGGCAATAATCTGGCCGGTTTCTTCGGCTACCGGAATAAATTCTGCGGGTGAAATATAGCCCTTTTCAGGATGTTTCCAACGCAGCAGGGCTTCTGCCCCGCAAATCTTGCCGCTTTCCAGATCGACTTGAGGTTGGTAATGCAACGAGAATTCGTTGCGTTCCAGAGCCAAACGCAAATCTTTTTCCATCGAGAATAGCTGGTTCGCGCGCAGATTCATTTCCGGGGTAAAGAACTGCACGTTGTTGCGGCCTTCTCCTTTTGCATGGTACATCGCCACATCGGCATTTTTGACGAGAGTGTCTACATCGCCTGCATGGTCGGGGTAGATGCTGACACCTATGCTGGCATTGGTGGAAATCTGGGTTTCGCCGATGTCGCAAGCTACCGCCAGGGAAGTCAGAATCTTCCCGGCGACATAGGCCGCTCCTCCCGCATCGGTTTCCCTCAATAGCACAATAAATTCGTCGCCGCCGATACGCGAGACCGTGTCACCTTCCCGTACGCATTCCAGCAGGCGTTTCGCCACCGTTTGCAGGAGTAAATCGCCCATCGCATGACCCAGCGAATCGTTCACATACTTGAACCGGTCAAGGTCTATGAACATCAGGGCAAATTGCTGCTTGTCGCGATGGGCCGCTGCCAGAATTTGATCCAGCCGGTCACGCAGCAAAGTGCGGTTGGGCAAGCCGGTAAGAACATCGTAATAGGCCAGCAAGTGGATATTTTGTTCGGTTTCTTTGCGCTCGGTGATGTCGGAGCAAATCGCGATATAGTTAGTCAATTCTCCCGAAGTGTCACGAACAGCATTTATGGTCATCCACAAGGGGAAGACGCGCCAGCTTTTTTGGCGATTCCAGATTTCACCTTGCCAGTTTCCCGAATGGCTGATTGAGTCCCACATTTCGCGGAAAAAATTTGTATCATGCTTGCCGGATGAAAAAATTCGCGGGTTCTTTCCAATTAACTCCGCCTCGCTGTAACCGCTCATTGCGACCATGGCGCGGTTGACAGCAATTATCCGTGTGTCGGCATCGGTAATGATAATGCCTTCGCCGCTGTTGTCGAAAACCTTGGCGGAAAGTTGCAGCCGCTTCTCGGTCTCTTTCAATGCCGTAATATCCCGCACGGTTCCAATGGCGGAGATGGGCTGCCCGCGCTCATCGAAATCCACCTCGGCTGACTCCTGTACCCACTTCACGATACCGTTTGCGACGATACGGTGTTCGATCTCATACAGCGCACCGTTCATGGCAGCCTGCCAGGCGCCCATTACAAATTCACGGTCGTCCGGATACACGCTGTCGAGAAACTTTTGTAATGAAAGCGGACCACCCGGAGTTAAACCAAAAATCCGGTATGTTTCATCCGACCAGTGCAGGTGGTTGCTGGCAACTTCCAGTTGCCAGCTTCCGGTTTTGGCAACTGCCTGGGCACGTTTTAATTCTGCTTCACTCGATTTTAGCGACTCATTGCTGCGTCGTCGCTGGTAATTGGTCACAGCCAGAATCAGCCCGGTTATCCCCATCACCAAATTGTATATCCATACTTCACGAATTGATTCCGGCGTCACCGGGGTAAATGCACCGGTTTCGCGCATCATGCCGATCATGGAAAACAGCGATACGATAGCGGAGCCCAGTACGGTCAAACGCATGTTGAAGCGCAAGGCGCCCCAAACGATGATAGGGAGCAATATGAACGGCCCCACCGTGGTATGCAGTAACAATATTCCGAAATCGCTGAAAACAACCAAGCACAGCAGAAACATGCTCGCAAAATAGGCAAATTCTTCGCGCCGGGTGTCGGTAGTGTGCTGAATGGGTTTGTGATGAATCCAGGCCAGAAGCAATGGAGTGAACAGAATAATTCCGAGGGTATCACCCATCCACCAATAAATCATTGCGCTCGGATAAGCTTCCCACGGCAAATTGCCGTTCAGTGCGAGGCAGAACGGGCCATTAATGGCACTCAGCAATGATGAAAAAACAGCAACGGAAAGCAGTGTGAAAATATCCCGAATTGTTACCAAAGACAAATTGAATTCGGGAAAACGCCGCAGCAATAATACGCCTGCCACTGCCTCAAGCGTTGCACCGCAAGAAATTTCCAGGGACGGTAGAAAACCTTCCGCGTAATTTCCCAGTAAAGCCCCCAGCAGAATGCCGGGCCAGATGCGCAAACCGAACACAAGCAGTGCGGTCAACGCTATGCCGGAAGCGGGCCAAAATAAAGTGACCGAATTGCCCTCCAGCGCCAGCATCAAACCCAGTTTGGCACACAGGCAATACAACACCGCCACCCCGAAAATCAGGGCGATATCTTTTTTGGATAAAACGAACATACTCTCCTAGTTTAAACGCTGTCCCTTTGTCCATGCTGGCGTATCCGTGCAAAGCCGTGTATCTGGTTAAGAATACACATGTTTTTAGAATGGCTGCAGCGGCTTAGGCATTGGCATTGGAATTTCTGCTCTCTTCCATGTCTATCCGGAGAAAGTCAGGTGAAACTGCCGTGCACACGTCTATCATGCCCAGTCGCGTGCTTGGCGTACCTTCTAAAATATCCGATCAAACCGGAACGGATATTAAAGCAGACGGACTCGTATCGCAATGAAATTCGGGTTGTAATGCGAGTGAGTGCGGTAACTCATTGAATTTATTTTTGCCCCGCCGAGTGAGTAATGCTGTTTTCGTTGTGCTCCCGACAATCCCAATGTCGGCTGCAAGGGACATCCGCATCCGGGATGTATAATGCGAGGAACGATTGAATAGGCCTGTCATTCTGTGCTGTGCACCCCAATATCCAAATGAACCCACTCTTCCGGCAATATGCGTTTTGCAGTTTGGTACTCATGGTCTTTTACAGCAGTTTTGCGTCAGCCGATGACGTTGCGTCCGGGGTGTTGCCGCTGCATGAGTTAAGTGGCGTGCACTCTCTTGAAGAGGAGACCGCGCATATTCGCAAGCATCATTTAAAACGTTTGGACGACAAGCTTACGATAGAGCCAAAAATCCTGGAACAGAATTGTAAATATGAATCGGATATATCGACCAAGCCTCCCCCCAAGCGCATTGCCTTAACCTTTGACGACGGGCCCGAGCCGGGACAAACTGAACATATCCTTGAAGTGCTCCGGAAGTACGACATAACGGCGGCCTTTTTCTTGATCGGTCAGAAAGTCCGGCAGCACCCCGGGCTGGTGGAAAAGATTCGCGCCGGACATCACCAGCTCATGGGCAATCACTCTTGGGATCACCCGAATTTTCACGACATCAGCGTCGCGGATCAGGCAGCACAAGTTTTGCGCAATGAGTCACTTCTGGGGGAGGATCTCCAGCCAAAACTATTTCGCTACCCTTATGGAAACTCATCCTGTGCAACGAATGACTTGCTGCACTCGCAAGGTTACAAAATAGTGGGATGGCATATTGATTCCTGCGATTGGGCATTTGAAAAGAACGGTTCCGTCGATATCAAAGAGGCCATTTCATGCGGAGTACTTTCCCAATACCGCAACGACTATACCGGACACGTAGTATCCGCAGCACGAGCACGCAACGGCGGAATTATCCTTATGCATGAAATTCATCCCAATACCGTCAGGAAGCTGGAGGAAATTATTATCCAGTTACAAGCTGACGGCTTTGTATTCGGATCGATATTGGATGAAGGGTTTCAGGCTTCTTTGAGGTAGAAAATCTGGATCGCGTTTCGGTCTTAACCGGTTTTTCATACAGGTACACTCAATTTTTATACTGGTTTATTTTTGGCAAAATCAGAAAAATCGGGACTGAAAATTTAAAGAAGGTTGAAAGCCGGAAGATTTTTGAAGTACCATCACATTTGTATTTAATTTGGTGCATCAGTACATATAATTATACAATGACGGGTCTCAGATAAAAATGAACTGTCGAGATTTAATTTTTTGAAACGGAAGACACCATGCCTTTGATGATAGGAGTTCCTCGGGAAATAGCCGCAGGGGAAAAGCGCGTTGCCACCGTGCCGGAAGTCGTTGAAAAACTCATCAAACTGGGTTTTACGGTTGCCGTCGAATCCGGCGCCGGAGATGCGGCAAATTGCAGTGACGATACTTACCGTGCCGCCGGTGCCACGATTATCGAGGGGGCAGCCAAACTGTGGGCTGCTTCTGACATCGTTTTTAAGGTTAGCGTACCGACGGCGGAAGAAGTCAGTCTCATGCGCGAAGGCGGTCACTTGATCGGCTTCATCTGGCCTGCGCAAAACCCGGAATTGATGCAGCAACTGGCGGCGAAGAAAGTCACCGTGCTGGCCATTGATTGCCTGCCGCGCATGCTGAGCCGCGCCCAGAAAATGGACGCGCTGACCTCGCAGGCCGGTGTGGCCGGTTACCGCGCAGTCATCGAGGCCGCAAATGCTTTTGGCCGCTTCTTCAACGGCCAGATCACGGCTGCGGGCAAGGTCCCGCCAGCCAAGGTGTTCATCGCCGGCGCGGGCGTGGCCGGTTTGGCAGCCATCGGTACCGCCGCCGGTCTGGGCGCCATCGTGCGTGCCAACGATACCCGTGCCGAAGTGGCAGACCAGGTTAAGTCTCTGGGCGGCGAATTCGTCAAAGTCGAGTATGAGGAAGAAGGGGGGGGCGGAGGCGGCTACGCCAAGGTGATGAGCGAGGGCTTCCAGCAGGCCCAGCGCGAAATGTACGCCAAGCAGGCGAAGGAAGTGGACATCATCATCACGACCGCCTTGATCCCCGGTAAGCCCGCGCCCAGGCTGATCACCGCCGAGATGGTCCAATCAATGAAGCCCGGTAGCGTCATCGTCGACATGGCGGCGGAACGGGGGGGGAATTGCGAGCTGACCGAACCTGGTCAGGCGGTGGTGAAACATGGCGTGACCATTGTCGGTTACACCGATTTGAATAGTCGCTTGGCCAAGCAGTCTTCCACCTTGTATGGAACCAATCTATTCCGTCTGACCGAAGAGTTGTGCAAGACCAAGGACGGCATCATCAACGTCAATATGGAAGACGATGCTATTCGCGGCCTGACGGTCATCAAGGACGGCGTGGTCACTTGGCCTGCGCCTGCACCGAAACTGCCGCCAGCTCCGGCTAAACCTGCCGCCAAGGCGATTGCGGCCCCCTCTGCGCATGGTCATGGCGGCGGCGGTGCACCGGCTTCCGCCGGCAAAACGGCAGTGATCTTCGGTGTTGCCGCACTGCTGTTCCTGTTCGTCGGTGCCTACGCGCCCGCTGCATTCCTCGGCCATTTCACCGTCTTCGTGCTAGCCTGTTTCGTCGGCTACATGGTGGTGTGGAATGTCACCCCCGCTTTGCACACGCCGCTGATGAGCGTCACCAATGCGATCAGCAGCATCATCGCCATCGGAGCTCTGGTGCAAATTGCACCGCCGCTCACGGGAGATATGGATCGCCCCGATGGCTGGATACGCTGGCTGGCTGTCGCAGGAATCGCGCTCACCTCGGTCAATATGTTCGGCGGCTTTGCCGTCACTCGGCGCATGCTGTCGATGTTCCGCAAATAAGGTAAATAATTATGTCTGCAAGTTTGGCAACCGTCTCGTATATCGGCGCGACTATTCTCTTTATCCTCAGCCTCGGCGGTCTTTCTCACCCGGAGAGTTCGCGGCGCGGTAATCTTTACGGCATGATAGGCATGACCATCGCCGTGCTGGCGACGGTATTCGGTCCCCGCGTCACCATGGCCGGACTGCCGTGGATCATCGCCGCCATGTTGGTCGGCGCAAGCGTAGGGCTGTATGCCGCGCGCAAAGTGCAGATGACGCAAATGCCGGAACTGGTTGCGCTGATGCACAGCCTGGTTGGTCTTGCCGCCGCATTGGTCGGCTATGCGAATTACATCGACCCGGCTGCGGCGTTCCAATTAAGCAGTGCGGAAAAAGCCATACACGAGACCGAAATATACATCGGCATCCTGATCGGTGCGGTAACTTTCTCCGGCTCCATCATCGCGTTCGGCAAACTATCGGGCAAGATCGGCGGCAAACCGCTGCTTCTGCCCGGACGCCACGGTATGAATCTGCTGGGTTTGCTGGTCGTCATCATCTTCGGCTGGCAGTTCCTGCATTCTGAATCGGTGGGTTCAGGCATGATAGGTCTGACCGTGATGACCGTCATCGCACTGTTGTTCGGTATTCACATGGTGATGGCCATCGGCGGTGCCGATATGCCGGTGGTTGTATCCATGCTGAACAGCTACTCCGGTTGGGCCGCGGCGGCGACCGGTTTTATGCTGAACAACGATTTGTTGATTGTCACCGGCGCGCTGGTTGGCTCCAGCGGTGCGATTCTTTCCTACATCATGTGCCGTGCGATGAATCGCCACTTTATCAGCGTGATTGCAGGCGGCTTCGGTACCGGCAGCGGCACCCCGGCAACTCCCGCCGGCGATGCGCAACCTGCCGGTGAGGTTGTGGCGGTCAGCGCGGTCGAAACAGCAGAATTGCTGCGTGATGCCAAGAACGTGATCATTGTGCCGGGTTACGGTATGGCGGTCGCACAAGCCCAGCATACTGTTTATGAAATCACCAAACATCTGCGCGAGCAGGGGGTCAACGTGCGTTTCGGCATCCATCCGGTCGCCGGACGCATGCCCGGCCACATGAACGTGTTGCTGGCCGAAGCCAAGGTGCCCTACGATATCGTGCTGGAAATGGACGAGCTCAACGCAGACTTCCCGGATACCGATGTTGCCATGGTGATCGGTGCCAACGATATCGTGAACCCGGCTGCGCAGGACGATCCGAACAGTCCCATCGCCGGTATGCCGGTGCTGGAAGTCTGGAAGGCCAAGACCTCTATTGTGATGAAGCGCAGCATGGCATCAGGTTATGCCGGAGTGGATAATCCGCTTTTTTACAAGGAAAACAATCGCATGTTGTTCGGCGATGCCAAGAAAATGCTGGACGAGGTTTTTGTTGCACTGAAATCGTAAGTCACGGCGGGTGGGGAAAGTCCGAAATCCCCATCCTCTAATTCTTGCCCGGTTCCTTTATTAAGTCATATCTCAAAAATGCCTCCCGAATTGTTGAAATCAGCACATCATTCTCCCAGGGTTTGCTGATGAACTGGTAGATTTCCCCTTTGTTGATGGCATCCGTTAGTGTATTTACCTCGGTATGTCCGCTCAGGATCATTCTTACAGCTTCAGGATGCATCAGTTTTACCCTTCGCAGAAATTCCACTCCGGTCATATTTGGCATGCGTTGATCGGAAAGTACCACTCCGATTTTATCTTTTGCCATTAACTCCAAGGCTTCCTCCCCGCTGCTTGCAGTAAGAATATTGTATCCTTCGCGGCGTAAAATGCGTTTTAGTGACATGAGTACGTTCTTCTCGTCGTCAACCAGCAATAGAGTGCGCTCGGACTGTTCAGATTTTTGCTCGTGGCGATGTTTCAACAGCTCAATGAATTTATTCGGCGGAACCGGTTGGCTAAAGAAAAATCCCTGAATTTCATTGCAGTGCAGTGAGCGCAAGTAGTTGAGCTGCGCTTCCGTCTCAACACCTTCGGCAATGGTGGAAAGGCCCAGGCTACGGGCGAGACCGATGATGGCCTGCACGATTGCCGCATCACTCGGATCCGTCGTAATATTTTTGACAAACGATTGGTCTATTTTCAACTTGTCTATCGGAAATTGTTTGAGATAGTTCAGGCTTGAGTATCCCGTGCCAAAATCATCTATCGCCAAACGCAATCCGATTTCCTTGAATTTGTTCATTAGCTCCAGGGTTGAACTGACATTCTTCATCAACGCGCCTTCAGTGAATTCCAGCTCCAGATGGCGCGATGGTAATCCGGATGCGGCCAGGGCCCGTTCGACAACTCCAAATAAATCCGGTTGCTTGAATTGCATGGGGGAGACATTCACCGCCACAACCCAATCCGTGTGATGTTCTTCTTGCCAGAGCTTCATTTGGCGGCACGCTTCCTGTATTACCCATTCCCCCATGGGGATAATCAGTCCTGTGTCCTCTGCGGTTGCGATGAATTCCAGCGGGGAAATAATGCCCCGTTCAGGATGATTCATGCGTATCAAGGCTTCGCAGCCAATGATTTCACCGCTGAAAATGTCAACCTGCGGTTGGTAATACAAGATAAACCAATTATTCTTTAATGCAAGGTGCAACTCTGTTTCAATTTCCAGTCGTTGCAACATACGTTCATTCATTTCTGAAGAATAGAATTGAAAGCAATTGCGTCCCGAGTCCTTGGCGCGGTACATGGCAACATCGGCATTTTTAAGCAGAATATCTATATTTGTTCCATCCTTGGGATAGAGCGAAACTCCGACACTCGCAGTAACGGCCAGATTATGTCCGCCCAAAACAACGGGCTGCGAGAGCGCGTCGAGAACCTTGCGCGCAAATACCGAAGAATCGTTCTCATCGTCCAGATTGCTCATTACCAATACAAATTCATCGCCTCCTATACGGGCTACTGTATCGCCGACACGAACACAGCTGCTAATCCGATGCGCAATTTCTTTCAACAGCAAATCGCCGTTCATATATCCAAGGCTGTCGTTGATAGTTTTGAAGCGGTCGATGTCCAGTAATAGCACGGCAATCATCTGCCCGCTCCGGTTGGCGTGGGAAATGGCCTGGCAGATACGATCTGAAAGTAAATTCCGGTTAGCTATGCCTGTCAGCATGTCGTGGGTGGACATGTGCTCAAGCTGCAATTGATATTTTTTGCGATCGGTTATGTCGTACCCGTCAAGAATGAGCAATTCGACATTGCCCGTTTCATCCCTTAAAGGCTTAAGGGAGAAGTCCATATGTCTGAGATTTTCGGCACTGACCGGAAGTGTGGCTTCGAAACGGACGAATTCACCCCGGACTGCTTTCGCAATTGCGCCCTGCAATATTTCATGAATTTCGGGCGAGTTCTTCCACCACGGTGTTTCCCAAAAAGGTTTGCCGCGCAAATCACTGTCTTCCAAGGAGATAAAATTTCGGGCGGTTTGGTTGATCTCTACCAACGTTCCTTCGGTTGTCATCAGAGCGATAAATTGGGAAGTTTCATCAAAAAATGAACGAAATTTTCTTTCGCTCTTTTTTAATTGTTCGTTGAGCGCAATTAATGCGGACGTGCTTTGGGTGGGTGATTCCCCCCGGTGCAGGCGGGATGCGCCCGGTTCCATCCCGGAGCCGGTATTTTTTAAGTTTTCATGTTGTTGTGTCATGATGGCTGTCTAAAAGGGCGGGATTCAGGATGCCGCAGAGGAAACTTCCTCTGCCGAAATTTCAGAATGGATATGTATTACCGGTAGCCATACCCTGAAAGTTGAGCCTTTGCCCGGCGCACTCGTGACTTCGATGCGGCCATGGTGCTTTTGCACAATGCCATAGGATAGCGACAAGCCTAAACCGGTTCCTTTTCCTATCGGTTTGGTGGTAAAAAAGGGGTCGAAGATTTTCTGTATATGTTCCGGTGCAATACCTTTCCCGGTATCGGATATTTCAATCCAAACCTCGTCATTCTGTTTTCCGGTTCTGATAGTGATTGTGCCCTGATTCTCGATGGCATGGGCGGCATTAACCAGCAGGTTCATGAATACCTGATTAAGTTGCGAGGGCAGGCATTCCACATTCTGAATCTCGCCGTACTCTTTGATAATGTTGGCCTTGTATTTAATCTCATTTTTTACGATGTTAAGCGTGCTATCCAAACCGTGGTGCAGGTCGGCATATTGCCATTCATCGGCTGCATCCGCATGAGCGAAGTCCTTCAGGCTCTGAACAATTATTTTGACACGCGAAATTCCTTCCTTTGATTCATCGAGTAATGATCGCAGGTCTTCCCTCAGAAAGGCGATGTCTAATTTCACTTTGCTAGACTTTATTCGGTCACGCACTTCGCCATCCGCAATGGCAGTTTCCGCTTGTTCGTATTGGTCCAGTAGTGTGAATATATCTTGTACATAAGTTTCCAATGTCCCCAAATTTGAATAAACGTAACCAATCGGATTGTTGATCTCATGGGCTACGCCTGCGGCAAGCTGGCCAATAGACGCCAATTTGTCCGATTGCAGCAGTTGATTTTGAGCATTTTCCAGTTTCTTTATCAGTGAACGTTGCTCTTCCTTTTCCTTTTTCAACGCCAGCTCGGTCTGCTGGTGTTGAGTCAATTCGTTGCGCAGGCCGCTATTGGCTTCGGTCAACTCTTTCGACATGAGCTTGAGTGATCGTTCTATCAGTACGAGGTCCGCGTCCGCGCTGTTGTAAGCTTCATTGACTGCCGTTAGAAAAGCATTAAATTCGGGGGGCAACGCTTCGACGTTTCCGAGGAAGCGCTTGATTTGTCGCTGCAGTAGCCGATGCATAGTTCGTCCTTCGGAATAAGGAGGCAGGAATGCGGTCTAAGATCGATTTATCCCTCGATTATTTGATGGGCCACTATATCCAGTTGTTCGGGATCCGGTAAGACGTTTTTGATGCACTCCCAGCTTAGCTGCAGGCGGTCGCAAAGTCCGGCGGGCAAGCTATTGATTAGTTCATCTTCACGCAGCCCTTTTTCAAGTAATACAGCAACATAAACCATGTCAATGCTCCAGCCGAACGGTTCGTGTTCTGGAGTTCGCCAATAATGGATAGACTGCTCAATCTCTTGGGGGAAATTCCAGCGCTTTGCCATTTCAGCCCCAACCAGGGCGTGGTCAAAACCCAACTCGGCTTGTTCAATTTCTGTCAGTTCCAATCCGGAAGCGTTCTGTTTCGCAAGAATGCCTGCAAACCGCTCCGGGATGCAAACATCCAGCACAAGGAGACCGATATCGTGGAACATGCCAATGGTGAAAGCTAATTGCTGATCATGTCCCAGGCACTTCGCCAGAGCTTGGGTATAGCCCGCAACCCGAAAACTGTGCAGCCAGTAGGACTTTCGGTCGAAAAGGTTGTCTTGGGAGTGGGGGAAAGCGAGCATAAATCCTGCCGATAATGCCAAATTCCTAATGCTGTTGAAGCCAATTACCAATGCCGCTTCCTGGACGGTGCCAACCTTGCGCGATAATCCGTAGAAAGGAGAATTTGCCACGCGCAATATTTTAGCGCTTAGCCCTTGATCTTGCGAAATCTTGCTTGTCAAAGTGATGCTATCCGTATTTTCATTTTTAAAACTGGCTATAATTTCCCGAACTACAATAGTTAACGTCGGAAGCTGATGCAGTTTTGCAAGGATGTCATCCGGACAAATCTTGATATTAACCGGGCTGTTCGCACTGTTTACGTCAGTCATACTTAACCTTATTTAATCAATTAAAAGTTAATTTCATTTTATATTATTGAACGGAATGTTTTGGATGGTGCCGGCTTCTGCAACTCCATTTATTGTAAGGACTTGTTGCGAAATATTTTCACTATAATTCTCTCTGGTCGGGCTGAAGGTGATCGGAATTGGTTACAGGGTCAATCACGAAGACTTTTCCCTTGGACTGGCTTAATTTAACCACATTGATGCTCCAGAAGTTTATTTCCTGACCATTGGCAAGGCGAAGTTTTTTAACCATCGGTTCGAATTCCTCTGTCGGCACAAAATTTAATATTTTCGGCGGCAGGACGTCAGTTGCAGCTTCCCCGAGAAATGGCTGATTCCCCTCTGCATCAAATATTTGTCGGGCCATATTATTGGCTACGGCGATTAGCCCGTCTTCTCCCACGCCAATGATGGCTACGGGCAAGTGCTCAAGGATTTCCTGAGAAACCAGCAGAGCGTCGAGCTTGAGCATGGCTTCGTGGGTTTTTTCTTCCACGCGCTGTTCCAGTACACGGTTAATACGCAATAATTCGTCATTGGCAGTCTGAACTTCCTTGCCCAAACGAATGTTTTCCAGCTTCATTTCGTAGCGCAGAAAGGCTTCTTCAACGTTGACCCTTAGCAGATTATCGTCCCATGGTTTGGTTAGAAATTTATATATAGCCCCGCGATTTATGGCATCGGTAACTGAATTGAGTTCAGTGTAGCCGCTCAAAACAATCCGTATTGTATCGGGATAGTCTTCCTTGACCCGGCTCAAAAATTCCACTCCCGTCATTCCTGGCATGCGTTGATCTGAAATAATAACGCCAATTTCATTGGATGCCAGCATCTCCAGTCCTTCCGCACCGCCGTTGGCCCGCAGAATTTTATAACCATCGCGCCGCAGCAGTCTCATTAATGAGGCTGCTACATTTTCATCGTCATCAACGAGTAGGAGGGTTCTTTCTGTCATGGTTGGTCAGGCGGGCTCTTTGCCGAATTTTCAATGTTGTTCATTCAGTTTTGCGAGTCGCAGGCTCTCCAGCTGCAGATCACGGGAAGTTAAAGCTTGCATGACTGCTGTTTTGAGTTGTTGAACTTCCAGCGTTTTGTCGGAGATATTCGATCCGGTTTCAATAGGGTTTTTGTATAGGCATAGGAAGCTGTGCACAGGCGTTTCATTGATGGCTTGGATAGCTTGCGTAATCATCGGTTTGTCCGGACCGTTGCTAATCAATATGAGGGCTGTATCAGGGTGGATTCTTTTCACTTCAGCAAGCAATTGTATGCCGCTCATATCCGCCAATACCTGGGCTGTAATGATCAAATCGCACGCGTTATGTTTTGCATGCTCGAGCGCAATTTGCGCATTGGTAAATGCATCCACAACCAAATTTACTGTATGATTTTCTTCAGTGGCTATGTGCGATAGCTCGTGTCTTAGTGCCCCCAGAACACCTTCATAGTTCGTATTTTGAATCAGACTCCGCCTCATCACGCTAAGTGCAACATTGTCTTGATCCACCAGTATGATTCGGTAAGTCTTCTTGGATTTGAGCGGTGCCGAAGGCGCATGGGTATGACGATATAAATAGGCCCGGCGGCGGCTTTCCAAAACATCATTGCGAAAATCCAGAGCCTGCGTAATGCAGGATAACAGCTCTATTCTGTCCCAAGGCTTGGCGATGAAACGATAAATATGGGTATCATTAATTGCACTGATCAGCGCATTGATATCTGCCTGCCCGCTCAATATGAGACGCGCGGCATCCGGTTGAATGTTGCCAAATTGTTTGAGGAACTGGATGCCGTTCATATCCGGCATTTTGTAGTCGGATATGACCAGATCAAAACTGGCCGCTTTGCTGCGCAAAAGCGCTTCGGCAGGGTCGCAGAATGCCTCTATTTCATAGCAATCCTTCAGCTCGCGCTGCAGGGCATGGAGAACATTTTGCTCATCATCAACTAACAGTATTCGAGTCATAAATCCCTTTCGACAATCTGGGGGCAATGCACTGAACAGGAATAGCGGTCATGGTATCCGGATTAACTCCGGAAGTTGTAAAATTTGCAACTCTGGCATACCAGTATACGCCAGCCAAGTTGCAATATGTATCCCTTGTTTGGGGGGAGGTCACGAAAAATTTATGTCAATACAAATTCATGAGTATTTCATTGATTGGTCATTCAGTATGCCATTGTTGTTGTGCGAGCGTGGTTAAGCTTCCGGCGGTATGGGAAAGGGGGCAAAAGCCGTGAGGACTGAGAGGATATTTTACCGGGATGTAACAGCAAGCAGGTTGAGCATTCATTTTGACCATAGGCAGAGGGGTGCGATATAATTCGAACCCGGAGTGGGTCTTTCGATTCCTGCTCACCTCAGTGCGGCGTTGCCGCACTTTGTTTTTGCCTTGATGTCTTGATGAGAAAATTAATATGCCAGTTATTACTTTACCCGATGGATCTCAGCGCAGTTATGCGCAGGCGGTGACTGTTGCAGAAGTTGCCGCCGGCATAGGTGCGGGTTTGGCGCGCGCGGCACTTGCGGGCAAGGTGGACGGGCAGTTGGTCGACACTTCCCACTCAATTTCTACCGATGCAAAACTCGCCATCATCACCGATAAGGATGTGGAGGGGCTTGAGCTAATCAGGCATTCCGCATCACATCTGATGGCTTATGCAGTCAAGGAGTTGTTTCCGGAGGCTCAGGTTACCATCGGGCCGGTCATTGAAAATGGCTTCTATTATGACTTTTCCTATGCGCGTCCATTTACACCTGAAGATTTGGCGGCCATAGAAAAACGTATGGCAGAATTGGCCAAACGCGATATCCCGGTGACGCGCAGTGTGTTGCCGCGCGACGAAGCTGTGGCTTATTTCAAAGGTATAGGCGAACAGTACAAGGCGGAGATTATTGCTTCCATTCCCGCCGATCAGGATGTGTCGCTGTATACCGAGGGTACATTCACCGATCTGTGCCGTGGACCGCATGTACCCTCCACCGGCAAGCTCAAGGTATTCAAGCTGATGAAAGTGGCCGGTGCTTATTGGCGCGGCGATTCGAAGAATGAGATGTTGCAGCGGATTTACGGTACGGCATGGGCCAGGAAGGAAGATCTTGATGCCTATCTGTTCCGTCTGGAAGAAGCGGAGAAGCGCGACCATCGCAAGCTCGGCAAGCAGCTCGATTTGTTTCACATGCAGGACGAAGCTCCGGGTATGGTGTTCTGGCACCCCAAGGGCTGGGCGATGTGGCAGGTGATCGAGCAGTACATGCGCCGCGTTTATCTGGATAACGGGTATCAGGAAGTGCGTTGCCCGCAAATTATCGACCGTGTGCTATGGGAAAAATCCGGCCACTGGGAACATTACAAGGCCAACATGTTTACCACCGAGTCGGAAAAACATGATTACGCGATCAAGCCGATGAATTGTCCGGGGCATGTGCAAGTATTCAATGCCGACCTGCGCTCATATCGTGAATTGCCGTTGCGCTACGGCGAGTTCGGCTCGTGCCATCGCAACGAACCGTCCGGCGGTTTGCATGGGCTGATGCGCGTGCGAGGTTTCGTGCAGGACGATGGACACATTTTCTGCACCGAAGATCAGATTGAATCCGAAGTGACGGCTTTCAACGCGCTGGTGTTGAAGGTTTATGGCGACTTCGGTTTTCATGACGTGGCGGTAAAGTTAGCGCTGCGTCCGGAAAGCAAAGTCGGTTCCGACGAGGTGTGGGATAAGGCCGAGGAGGCCTTGCGCGCGGGGTTGCGGGCTTCCGGTCTGGAGTGGGTGGAATTGCCGGGCGAAGGGGCTTTTTATGGCCCGAAAATCGAATTCCATATCAAGGACGCGATTGGCCGTTCGTGGCAGTGCGGTACAATACAAGTGGACTTCTCCATGCCGGGTCGTTTGGGGGCTGAATTTGTTGATGAGGACAATACCCGCAAAGTGCCGGTGATGTTGCACCGCGCGATACTGGGATCGCTGGAACGCTTCATCGGTATTCTGGTCGAGAATCATGCCGGAGCACTGCCGCTATGGCTTGCGCCGGTGCAGATGGCGGTGTTGAATATTTCGCAGGCACAGGATGTTTACGCGTCTCAATTGGCCGAGATTTTGCGCGCCGCCGGGTTCCGTACGCAACTGGATTTGCGTAATGAGAAGATTAACTATAAAATACGGGAACATAGCTTGCAGAAGTTACCTTACCTGCTGATTGTAGGGGATAAGGAAATGGCTGCGGGTTTGGTTGCCGTGCGAAGCCGTCAAGGTGAAGACCTTGGTCAGATGCCGGTTGAGGCGTTGTTGCAACGTCTGAAATCGGAACTGCAGGCGGTAAGCGCGGCTTAATTTTTACTTTTGTGGAGTAACGGCAATAGCTCAGGATAAAGCACAACGAATCAACGAGCAGATAACGGCACCTCAGGTGCGGCTGGTTGGTGTAGATGGGGAGCCTCTAGGAATTGTGGCAGTCGCGGAAGCGCTAAGACTGTCTGAAGAGGCTGATTTGGATCTGGTTGAAATTGCGCCTATGGCGGAACCGCCGGTATGCCGCATCATGGATATCGGCAAGTTCAAGTATGCCGAGAGCAAGAAGCAGCACGAGGCCAAGCTTAAGCAAAAGCAAATCCAGATCAAAGAAGTCAAGTTCCGGCCGAGTACGGATGATGGCGATTACGGCATCAAGTTGCGTAATCTGATTCGTTTTTTGGCGGAAGGCGACAAGACCAAGATTACCTTGCGTTTCAGAGGCCGCGAGATAGCCCATCAGGGCATCGGCATGCGTTTGATGGAACGGGTCAAGGCGGATCTCGATGAGCATGGCATCGTTGAGCAGTTTCCCAAGATGGAAGGGCGGCAGATGGTGATGGTGCTGGCGCCGAAAAGGAAGTAATGATGTAGGCTGGCGCTGAGCTACGCCCCCCCGGGGCTGAGTGATTGGCAAATGCCGGGGTTCGAAGCTCGCCGCCAGCCTGCGAGTAATTAAGATAACTTGCTGCGCCGATTAAGGGACTGGTCGGCGCGGTGTGGTTGTAAACAGTCCCAAACAAGTGGTTCCGGGTTTTCAAGTGTTCCTGTCAGGAGCCTCCCGGCGTCATCAAATAAAGGAGCAGTCATGCCTAAGATGAAAACAAAAAGCAGCGCAAAAAAACGCTTTGTCGTTCGCGCTGGCGGAAGCATCAAGCGTTCGAGCGCCTTCAAACGTCATATTCTGACCAAGAAGACCACCAAGAATAAACGTCAGTTGCGTGGTACGACTGAGGTTCATTCAACCAACACGGCGTCTGTTCGCGCCATGATGCCCTACGCTTAAGGAGGTTAGAAAATGCCAAGAGTAAAACGTGGTGTAACGGCGCGTGCGCGCCATAAGAAAGTTTTAGATCAGGCCAAGGGTTACCGCGGTCGCCGCAAGAACGTCTATCGTATCGCCAAAGAAGCGGTGATGAAGGCCGGGCAATATGCCTACCGCGATCGTCGTCAACGCAAGCGCCAGTTCCGCACCCTGTGGATCGCGCGTATCAATGCGGCTGCGCGTGAGCAAGGTCTGAGCTATAGCGTATTCATGAACGGCCTGAAGAAAGCCGCAATTCAGATCGACCGCAAAGTATTGTCTGACATCGCGATCTTCGACAAAGCAGCGTTTGTGCAAATTGTGGCACAAGCTAAAGCCAGCCTCGGCGTTTAAGCATAAGCGGTAAGAATTAAGGAGGCGGTTACGCCTCCTTTTTTCGTTTGTATCACCCCAATATTATTTCGTGCAGAAACTCATGCAAGAACTTGAACAAATTCTCGATGAAGCGCTAAAAAGCTTCGCCGCGCTGGAAGATGCAGCCGCGCTGGAAAACGCCAAGGCGCGTTATCTCGGCAAGGAAGGCAGTCTGACCGGCCTGTTGAAGGGCCTGGGCAAGCTCAGTGCCGAAGAACGTCCGGCAGCCGGTGCGCGCATCAACCAGGTCAAGCAGCAGATCGAAGCGGCGCTGCAGGCGCGGCGCGACGCGATCCAGCAGCAGGCGTTGCAGCAGAAGCTGGCGGCGGAATCGCTGGACGTTACGCTGCCGGGACGTGGGGCGGGCGTGGGCGGATTGCATCCGGTGACGCGTACACTGGAGCGCATCGAAACGCTGTTTCATTCCATCGGTTACGCCGTGGCGGAAGGTCCGGAGATCGAGAGCGATTTTTACAATTTCACCGCGCTGAATATCCCGGAAGACCATCCGGCGCGCGCCATGCACGATACCTTCTACATCGACGAGCAACATGTGTTGCGCACCCACACCTCGCCGATCCAGATTCGCTACATGCAGGCGCACGTGGAAAAGTATCGGCAATTGGAAACGATGCCGGACATCCGCATCATCGCGCCGGGGCGCGTGTATCGCGTGGATTCCGATGCCACCCATTCGCCGATGTTCCATCAGGTCGAAGGTCTGTGGATCGGCGAGCGCGTGAGTTTCGCCGACCTCAAGGGGGTTATTGCCGATTTTCTGCAGAGCTATTTCGAGACGACAGAAATGCAAGTGCGTTTCCGTCCCTCGTTCTTCCCGTTCACCGAGCCGTCGGCGGAAATGGATATGAGCTGGAAGGGTGGTTGGCTGGAGATCGGCGGCTGCGGCATGGTGCATCCGAATGTGCTTAAACATGTCGGCATCGACAGCGAAAAATATATCGGCTTTGCTTTCGGTATGGGGGTGGAGCGTCTGGCCATGCTGCGCTACGGTGTGAACGACCTCAGGTTGTTTTTTGAGAATGACCTGCAATTTTTGAAGCAGTTTAATTAACTATGCAATTTTCTGAATCCTGGTTACGCACTTTCGTGAATCCATTGCACTCCAGCGAGGAACTCGCGCACCTGCTGACCATGGCGGGGCTGGAGGTGGAAGAGATGAAGCCTGTCGCACCAGCCTTTGATCAGGTTGTGGTTGCGCAGGTTTTAACCAAAGACAAGCATCCCGATGCCGACCGGCTGAACGTGTTGACGGTAGATGTGGGGCAGGCTGAGCCGCTGACTATTGTGTGCGGTGCGCAGAACGTCAGTGTCGGCATGAAAGCGCCATGTGCGCTGGTAGGCGCGCAATTGCCCGGCGACTTCAATATCAAGCAAGCCAAGGTGCGCGGCATCGCGTCCTTCGGGATGATGTGCTCGGACAAGGAGCTTGGTCTGGCGGAAGAGAGCAGTGGTCTGCTGGAATTGGCTACCGATGCGATTGTAGGACAGAGCATACGTGAACACCTCGATCTGGATGATTTTTTGATCACGCTCAAGCTGACGCCGAACCGTAGCGACTGCCTGTCGCTGTACGGTATTGCACGCGAAGTATCGGCCCTGGCTGGTGTGGGTTTGCAAACTATTCCCCAAGTTGATTTCAAACCGGAAGGAGAGCATCGCTGCAAGGTCAAGGTGGCGTATCCTGCTACTTTCGCTTGCCCGCGTTATACCGGACGTGTGATCGCCGGGGTGAGCGCGAAAGCTGCCACGCCCGCATGGATGGTGCAGCGCCTTGAGCGTTGCGGCCTGCGCAGCATCAGCGCGCTGGTGGACGTGACCAATTATGTGTTGCTGGAACTCGGGCAGCCCTTGCATGCTTTCGATCTGAATAAATTGAATGGCGATATCGAAGTGCGTTTTGCGCGTGCCGGAGAAAGCCTGAAACTGTTGAATGAACAAGTCGTGAACTTGCAAGAAGATATGCTGGTGATCGCCGACTGCAAGCAGCCTGTCGCCTTGGCAGGCGTGATGGGAGGGGCGGATAGTGCGGTAGACGGTGCGACCACAGCTATTTTCCTGGAAAGCGCTTTCTTCGCCCCAAGTGTGATTGTCGGAAAATCCCGCCGTCTCGGTTTCAGTTCCGATTCTTCCTATCGTTTTGAACGCGGTGTGGATTTCGCCGCCACGCGCGTGGCATTGGATCGAGCCACGGAACTTATTCTGGATATTTGCGGCGGACAGGCCGAAGCGGTAATCGAAGTAATGGGCGAGTTGCCCGCACGCAATCCGGTGAAGCTGCGCGTGTCGCGCGTGCGGCGTGTGTTGGGAATCCCGCTGGAAGCGAACGAGATTCAGCCGTTGCTGCATCGTTTGGGTATGAAATCTGAGCAGAATGACAATGAGTTTTTAGTGACACCGCCCAGCTACCGCTTCGATATCGCCATTGAAGAAGACTTGATCGAAGAGGTTGCGCGCGTCTATGGTTACGAGCGGATACAGCCTGTTCAGCCGCAAGCACGCATGAGCATGTTGCCCCTTAACGGAGCGCAGCGCCCATTGACGAAATTGCGCCAGTCTCTGGTGCTCAGGGATTATCAGGAAACTATCAACTACGCCTTTGTGGAAGCCGAATGGGAGCGCGATCTGTGTGGCAACGCATCACCCATTACCCTGAAAAACCCCATCGCCAGTCAGATGAGCGTGATGCGCAGCAGTCTTTTGGGCGGCCTGCTTTCCGTTTTGCGTACCAACCTTGCGCGTAAACAACCGCGCGTGCGCCTGTTTGAGATGGGCGGAGTTTTTGCCGCCGAGAATGGCAGTTATGTTCAGCACGAACGCGTGGCCGGATTAGCTTATGGCGCGGTATTGCCGGAGCAGTGGGGAACGGCGGCGCGTAACGTGGATTATTATGATGTGAAGTCTGATGTGGAAGCGCTGTTTGCGCCGTCAGAATTAAACTTTGTAGCGGCGGCCCATCCTAGCTCGCATCCGGGACGCTCGGCGCAGATTTTTATGTCCGGACAAGCTGTGGGCTGGATAGGCGAATTGCATCCGCAATGGCAACAACAAAATGGTTTGCCGCTACCGGTAGTTTGGTTTGAACTTGACCAGGCAGCCTTGAGGCAGACCGCAGTGCCCCGCGCGGCAGAGATTTCAAAATTTCCGCCGGTGCGTCGCGATCTCGCCGTGGTGGTGGCTGAAGGTGTGGCAGTGCAATTTTTGCTGGATGCCATGCGCTCTGAAAACGCGCCCAATGTGGCCGAACTGGTATTGTTCGACCAGTATCGCGGCAAGGGTGTGGAAAATGGCAAAAAAAGCCTTGCTTTCCGAGTGTTATTGCAAGATACTAAAAAGACATTGACCGATGTGGAAATTGATAAAAGTATCGGCAGGTTGATTGAGGTTTTACAAAGTAAAGGTGCGCAATTGCGTATATGAGGAGAAATAAATGACGTTGACCAAAGCAGAACTTGCAGACTTGCTGTTTGAGAAAGTTGGATTGAACAAACGTGAAGCCAAAGATATGGTGGAATCGTTCTTTGAAGAAATTCGAATCCAGCTTGAACGTAACGAAAGTGTTAAATTATCCGGGTTCGGTAATTTTCAACTGCGTGACAAGCCGCAACGCCCGGGGCGCAATCCAAAAACCGGGGAAGAAATACCTATTACTGCACGTCGCGTCGTTACTTTTCATCCAAGCCAGAAACTCAAGAGCATGGTAGAAAAGAATTACAATGGAAAACCACACGCCTAATTCAGCGTTGCCCCTGATTCCCGCAAAACGCTACTTTACTATCGGTGAGGTAAGCGATTTGTGCGGGGTGAAGGCGCACGTGCTGCGTTATTGGGAGCAGGAATTTACCCAGCTCAAGCCGGTTAAGCGGCGCGGAAACCGGCGCTATTATCAGCATCACGAAGTACTCCTTATACGACGCATCCGACAGTTGTTGTATGAGGACGGTTTTACTATAAGCGGAGCGCGCAGCCGCCTGGATCATCTTGTTGTCCGGCAGGAAGAAGATATTCCGGAACAAATCTTGCCGCGGACAGCCACTTCATCCGAACTTCGCCATGAACTCGGCGAAATTCTGGCGTTACTGCAACGCTGAACGCGTATTTTTCCATTTGCCGATTTCATAAGTTGATTTAGTTTGCTATAATCCGCGCAGATTTTCAGATGGGCCTCGGCCCGTTTTTTATTTGTGGGTACGAACATGGATGCGGCAAGACTTGTGGAAACGACGTTGACTGGTTTGGGGTATGAGCTGGTTGATCTGGAGATATCCGGCAGAGGGTTGATGCGGGTGCTGATGGACAAGCCGGCAGGAATCACGCTGGAAGATTGTGAACAGGTCAGCCATCAGCTTACCCGTCTGTTTGCAGTGGAGGGCGTGAACTACGAACGTCTGGAGGTTTCATCTCCCGGTTTGGACAGGCCTCTCAAAAAGGAAGCTGATTTTGTGCGGTTTTGCGGAAAAAAAGCACAAATTAAAGTGCGCATGCCATTGTCAGGGCGCAAAAATTTCAGCGGGATTCTGGGTGAGGTGATTGACGGTTTTGTGCAGGTGGAAGTGGAGGGTAATCAGGTATCAATTGAATTATCCAATATTGACAAGGCGCGTTTAGTGCCGACATTTTAAGTTGTATAAACAGTTTTCCTGGAATTTTCAGGGTGAATGATTGCTTAGTTGGAGACCGTGATGAGTCGTGAGATTTTGATATTAGTGGATGCCTTGGCGCGTGAAAAGAACGTGGACAAGGAAATTGTTTTTGGGGCTCTGGAATCCGCTTTGGCATCGGCCACTAAAAAACGTTATAGCGAAGAAGCCGATGTGCGTGTCAGCATAGACCGGAATAACGGGGAATACGATTCCTTCCGCCGCTGGGAAGTGATGGACGACGAGACCTTTGAAACGCCGGAGTTGCATATCAAGCTGGAACAGGCGCAAAAGCTTACCCCGGAAATACAATTGGGAGAGTTCATCGAAGAACCGCTGGAGTCCATCGATTTTGGTCGTATCGGTGCCCAGGCCGCCAAGCAGGTTATTTTTCAAAAAATTCGCGACGCCGAGCGCGAGCAAATTCTCAACGAGTTCATGGAACGCAAGGAACATCTGGTATCCGGCACGGTGAAACGCATCGAGCGCGGCAGCGCCATTATCGAGTTTGGCAAGATCGAGGCATTATTGCCGCGCGATCAGATGATACCGAAGGAGAACATGCGTGTTGGTGACCGGGTTCGTGCGCACTTGTTGCGCGTGGATCGTTCGGTACGCGGGCCGCAAATTATCTTATCCCGGATTACGCCGGAGTTTCTGGTCAAATTGTTTGAGCTGGAAGTTCCCGAAATTGAAGAGGGTATGCTCGAAATAGTCAGCGCGGCACGCGATCCCGGCGCCCGCGCCAAAATTGCAGTGCGCTCGCATGATGCGCGCACCGATCCGATTGGTACTTGTGTCGGTATGCGCGGGTCGCGTGTGCAGGCTGTGACTAACGAGCTGGCCGGAGAGCGTGTCGATATTGTTTTGTGGTCGGATGACCCCGCTACGGCAGTGATCAATGCATTGGCACCGGCTGATGTGACCAGTATCGTGGTGGACGAAGACAAACACAGCATGGATGTGGTGGTTGAAGAAGAAAATCTGGCGCAGGCCATCGGACGCAACGGGCAAAACGTGCGTCTGGCCAGCGAGCTGACCGGCTGGGAACTTAATATTATGACGGTGGAAGAATCCGGTCAGAAGAATGAGCAGGAATTTGCCAAGGTGCGCGATTTGTTCATTGCCAAGTTGGACGTGGACGAAGAAGTTGCGGATATTCTTGTGCAGGAAGGGTTCAATACCCTGGAAGAAGTGGCTTATGTGCCACTGGACGAAATGCTGGAGATTGAATCGTTCGACGAGGCGACCGTGAACGAATTGCGCAGCCGGGCACGCAATGCATTGCTGACTGCGGCAATAGTCAGCGAAGAGAAAGTGGAGCACGGCATCGAGGATCTGCTCAAAATTGAGGGCATGGACGAGGAAACCGCGCGCACTTTGGCTGGCAAGGGAATTGAAACACAGGATCAGCTTGCCGATCTGGATATAGATGAATTGGTAGAACTGACCGGTATGGACAGCGAACGCGCGAACCAGTTGATCATGACTGCGCGTGCGCCTTGGTTTGCATAAATGGGTTTGGTAGTTAAGGGGTAGTAATGGCGAAAATGAATGTAGCGCAGTTTGCGGGTGAGCTTGGCTTGCCGGTTGGGCTGTTGCTGGAACAATTGAATGCAGCAGGGGTTTCCAAGCAGCACGAAGCGGATTCCATATCGGAACAGGATAAGGCTCAACTGCTGGAGCATTTGCGTTCCTCGCACGGAGGGGGTAACACGAAGGCGAAAATTACGCTGACGCGCCGCGAAACTACCGAGATTAAAAAGTCGGATGCAACGGGCCGGCCACGTACCATTCAAGTTGAAGTACGCAAAAAGCGTACTCTTGCACCGGCTGCCGCGATATCGGCAACTGAACCGGAGACTGCAGTCCAGCCCGGCATGCTGGCGCAGCAGCTTGCAGCAGTTCTGGAGACGCCACCTGTCGTCACTCAGCCCGAACCTACTCAAGCCAAAGCTCCGGTAAAGAAAGTGGACGAGCATGAGCGCGCGTTACGCGAGGAAGAGGCCCGTGCGCAGGCAGAGCTGGCATCACGCCAGGCAGCCGAAATTCAGGCAAAAAAAGAGCGTAGCAAGCGTAAGGCAGCTCCGGTTGTTGAGCCTGTAGCGGAGCCTCCTGTCGTGGTGGTTGAGGTCAAGCCCGAGGTGCCGGTTCAGGCGGAAACGCCTGCCGCACCGGCTGATTTGGCCGTAGGAACATTGCACCGGCCTACCCCCAAGCCCGGAGACAAGGTAGTCAAGCCGACTGCCAAAAAGGGCGCCAAAACAGCGCCCGACAAGAATAGCCCCTGGAATGAGGCCGGCCACAAGAAGCGTACTCCTGTAACTGCCGATGTGCGGCCGGGAGGATGGACAGCCGGCCGCGGACGCGCCGGTCCGCGTCATCACGATAAGCACGTCAAACAGGAAGAAACGGCGCAGCATGCGTTCTCTTTGCCGACCGAAAAGGTCGTGCATGAAGTTATGGTGCCGGAAACAATTACTGTCGCCGAATTGGCCCAGAAATTGTCCATCAAGGCCATCGAGATCATCAAAGTCTTGATGAATCTCGGCTCTATGGTGACGATTAATCAGATGCTGGATCAGGAAACCGCAATGATTGCGGTGGAAGAATTGGGGCACATAGCCAAACCGGCCAAGGCCGACGATCCCGGTGCTTATCTGGACGAAACGGATGAGCACAAGAATGCCCCGCTCGAGCCGCGTGCCCCGGTGGTAACCGTTATGGGCCACGTGGATCACGGGAAAACCTCCCTGCTGGATTATATTCGCCGTACCCGAGTTGCCAGCGGTGAAGCCGGTGGCATTACCCAGCATATCGGTGCCTATCATGTGGATACCCCGCGCGGGATGATCACATTTCTGGATACGCCGGGGCATGAAGCGTTTACCGCGATGCGTGCACGTGGTGCAAAAGTGACCGACATCGTGATTCTGGTGGTGGCTGCGGACGATGGCGTGATGCCGCAGACTATAGAGGCGATCCACCATGCCAAGGCGGCCGGGGTGCCCATTGTGGTTGCCGTGACCAAAATCGACAAGCCGGAAGCCAACTCCGAACGCGTTAAGCAGGAACTGGTTGCCGAACAGGTTGTTCCCGAAGACTGGGGCGGTGATACGATGTTTGTAGAAGTATCCGCCAAGAGCGGACAGGGGATCGATGCCTTGCTGGAAGGCGTGCTGTTGCAGGCCGAAGTTCTGGAATTGAAGGCCCCCAGGGAAAGCAATGCCAAGGGTATCGTGATCGAAGCGCGTCTGGACAAGGGCAAAGGTCCCGTGGCTACTATACTGGTTCAGTCCGGCACGCTAAAACGGGGTGATACCGTGTTGGTCGGCGCGGTATTCGGGCGTGTGCGCGCCATGCTGGATGAAACCGGCAAAGCTATCAATGAGGCCGGCCCGTCGATTCCGGTTGAGATTCAGGGTTTGTCCGAGGTTCCGATTGCGGGCGAGGATGTGCTGGTGTTGTCGGATGAGAAGAAGGCACGCGAAATTGCCTTGTTCCGTCAGGGAAAATTCCGCGATGTGAAACTTGCCAAACAACAATCGGCCAAGTTGGAAAACATGCTGGAGCAAATGGCGGAGGGCGAGGTGCGTACGCTGGCACTGATTGTCAAGGCCGATGTGCAGGGTTCCTGCGAAGCGATCTCGAATTCGCTGCAAAAGCTGTCTACCGGCGAAGTCAAAGTCAATATTATCCACAGTGCGGTCGGCGCGATCAGCGAATCCGATATCAATCTGGCGCTGGCTTCCAAGGCGGTCGTCATCGGCTTCAACATACGGGCCGATGCTGCGGCACGCAAACTGGCGGAAGCCTCGGGCGTGGACGTGCGTTATTACAACATCATCTATGAAATGGTCGATGAAATCAAAGCTGCCTTGTCCGGCATGCTGGCTCCGGAAAAGAGGGAAAGCATTCTGGGTATGGTGGAAATTCGCCAGGTATTCGTTATTTCCAAGATCGGTACCGTGGCCGGTTGCTATGTGACCGAAGGCTTGATCCGCCGCAATTCCCAGGTTCGCGTGTTGCGCAATCACGTGGTGATTCATACCGGTGAGCTTGATTCGCTGAAACGTTTCAAGGATGACGCCAAGGAAGTCAAGTCGAACTTTGAATGCGGTCTGTCGTTGAAGGGTTTTAACGATCTTCAGGTTGGCGACATGCTCGAAGCGTTTGAAATTATCGAAGTGGCGCGCGCGCTGTAAGCGCCGGTCAGTATGCCTAAAGACTACGCCAGAACGGACCGGGTTGCCGAGCAGATTCAACGGGAGCTGGCTGAACTGGTGCGGCTGGAAGTGAAAGATCCGCGCGTACGCATGGTTACCCTTACGGGGGTTGAAGTGGCGCGCGATTATTCACATGCCAAAGTGTTTTTTACCACACTGAACGGTTCGCACAAATCCGTACAGGATGGACTCGAACGCGCCAGCGGATTTCTGCGCAGTCAAGTGGCACACCGTATGAAACTGCGTATTACACCTCAGCTGAAGTTCGTGTACGACTCCTCGGTCGAGCGCGGTGCCCATCTGTCTCAACTCATCGATCAGGCCATCGCCAGCGATAAACACTAAAAAGGAGAAGGGAGCGCACCTTCGGTGCTCAAGGGAGAA